>Ga0209344_10000087_pt1 | contig 195306 bp, 196 predicted proteins | sample Cruoilmetagenom6_FD_187293 | JGI IMG/M metagenome (GOLD analysis project Ga0209344, IMG submission 187293) | Oil polluted marine microbial communities from Coal Oil Point, Santa Barbara, California, USA - Santa Barbara Oil Seep Sample 6 (SPAdes)... | ecosystem: Environmental > Aquatic >...
CGCGACGTAAATGATAATCATACACGAGCAATGTATAATTAATCTACTTGAGCGATAAATACTTTTAGAGAAAATTCAGTAAATGGTTATTTGTACTTAGAAGCCTGATCGCGCCAACAGTTGAGGTCGCTGAACGGGAGCTCTATAAGGAATTGCAAAGCCAGAGAAACATGCAGTGTCTGATCCGTTGCAAGTAGATATGTAAAGTGGCCCTTGAGTTTTGCTAAGACTCAAGAGCCACATATAGTCACGACACTGTTCAGTAAGTCGCTATTTTAAACTTCCTGATATAGCTCACTGCCTTTGTTGCGGAACTTCTCTGCCTGCTCTTCCATGCCTTTCATCACCGCTTCCTGATCACCGTTGAGGCCGTGCTCATTGGCGTAGTCACGCACCTCCTGGCTGATCTTCATGGAGCAGAACTTTGGCCCGCACATGGAGCAGAAGTGCGCCACCTTGGCGGAGTCTTTGGGCAGGGTTTCGTCGTGGTATTCCCGGGCGGTATCCGGGTCTAGCCCCAAGTTGAACTGGTCTTCCCAACGGAACTCGAACCGCGCCTTGGAAAGGGCATTGTCGCGCCGCTGTGCGGCAGGGTGGCCTTTGGCCAAGTCCGCCGCGTGGGCGGCAATCTTGTAGGTGATGATGCCGGTTTTGACGTCGTCTTTATTGGGCAGGCCCAGATGCTCTTTGGGCGTGACGTAACAGAGCATCGCGCAGCCAAACCAACCGATCATCGCCGCCCCAATGCCCGAGGTAATGTGGTCGTAGCCGGGGGCGATATCCGTCACCAGCGGGCCGAGGGTGTAGAAGGGCGCTTCGTCGCAGTACTCCAACTGTTTATCCATGTTCTCTTTTACAAGATGCATGGGCACGTGGCCGGGGCCTTCGATCATCACCTGCACATCGTGCTTCCAGGCGATATGGGTCAGTTCGCCGAGGGTTTTCAGCTCCGCCATTTGTGCTTCGTCGTTGGCATCCGCCACCGAGCCAGGGCGCAGGCCATCGCCGAGTGAGAACGCCACGTCGTACTGCTTGCAGATCTCGCAGATCTCTTCGAAGTGGGTGTACAGGAAGCTCTCCTGGTGATGATACAGACACCACTTGGCCATGATCGAGCCGCCGCGGCTAACAATGCCGGTGACCCGCTTGGCGGTGAGTGGCACATAGCGCAGCAGTACGCCCGCGTGAATGGTGAAGTAGTCCACGCCCTGTTCGGCCTGCTCGATCAGCGTATCGCGGAAGACTTCCCAGGTGAGGTCTTCGGCCACGCCTTTAACCTTTTCCAGCGCCTGATAAATAGGCACCGTACCAATCGGTACCGGCGAGTTGCGAAGAATCCACTCGCGGGTTTCGTGGATGTTCTGCCCAGTGGAGAGATCCATAATGGTGTCCGCGCCCCAGCGGATGCCCCAGGTCATCTTATCCACCTCTTCTTCAATGGAAGAGGTCACTGCCGAATTGCCCAGGTTGCCGTTAATCTTGACCAGAAAGTTACGGCCAATAATCATCGGCTCGCTTTCCGGGTGGTTGATGTTATTGGGAATAATCGCCCGCCCGCGGGCCACTTCATCGCGCACGAACTCTGGCGTAATTTCTTCCGGTAGGCTGGCGCCAAAGCTCTGGCCGGGGTGCTGGTGGCCCAGAATACGCTCTACTTCTGCCGTGCCTAACGCCTGGCGGCGCTGGTTTTCACGGATGGCAATAAACTCCATTTCCGGGGTAATAATACCCTGGCGGGCGTAGTGCAATTGGGTCACGTTTTTGCCCGCCTTCGCACGGCGTGGGGTGCGGGTTAAATCAAAGCGCAGTTGGGCAAGGGTGGGGTCGTTGGCGCGTCGGTTGCCGTAATCAGACGTGGGGCCGGTTAGGAACTCGGTGTCGTCGCGCTCTTCAATCCAGGCCCGGCGTAGGGCGGGTAAGCCTTTGCGTAAATCGTTGATAGCCTCTGGGTCGGTGTAGGGGCCGGAAGTGTCATACACCAGCAGTGGCGGGTTCTCTTCATCAATGCCGGTGGTTTTGGTAGGTGAAAGCGAAATTTCCCGGAACGGCACGCGAATATCGGGTCGTGAGCCTTCCACGTAAACCTTGCGCGAGCCGGGCAGTGGCGCAATGGCGGCGGCATCGACCTGGGCGGTTTCGGCTAAAAAGTGACTGGTTCTATTGTTGACGGACTTAGTCATTACGGTCTCCATAGTTTGTTGTTGTGTTGTATTAAGCTGTCAGGTCTTGGTCTATCAGCGCTAAGCCCATCTGCCAGAAATCGATTTCCAGGCGGGTGGCGTCGCGGAAGATTTTGCTTAGTTCGGCAAAGCGGGCGGGCGACACATCGGCAAGGCGGGCATTGAGCCACTCAAGCTCAGCCTGCATGGCTGCCTGAAATTCCTCGCCTTCGTACATGGCAATCCAGGCATCAAAAGGGTTTTGCGCGCCGCGCAGGGTAGAGGGCTGGGCATTCAGCCAGTTGGCGATTTCGCCATAGCCCACTAGGCAGGGGGCCAACGCTACGTGCAGATCCAGCAGATCGCCGCGGTTGCCGGTATCCAATACATAGCGGGTGTAGGCCAGGGTGGCCCTGGCTTCGGGGAGCGCTTCCAGCTCCTGCTCGGAAATCCCCCACTCTTGGCAAAAGCCCACGTGCAGGCCCAACTCCACATCCACAATGGCTTTTAAGCCTTCATGGGCCTGGCGAAGGTCGGCAAGGGTGGGGCTTTTATAGGCAGCCAGCGCGTAGGCGCGAGCGAAGTGAATCAAAAACAGGTAGTCCTGTTTTAAATAGTGGCGAAACGACGCCTCAGGCAGCGTGGCAGTGCCCAATTGGCGCACAAAATCGTGCTCAATATAGGCGCGCCAATCTTCATGAGAGGCGGTGGTGAGATCAGTAAAGCGGTAGCCCATGACTTCTCCGGTGGTAATGATCCGGAGGGTGGGCGAAAAAGATCGAGGAAATGGCGTGAAAGGTGGCGTGAAATGAAGCCGTGGCCATCGCTTGATCCCTACGCCGGTACCCGCGCTGCGACTTGTGTAAGTAGCAGTGCATTAGCCGGATCAGGTTCAGCGGGACCAGCGCTTGGCAGCATTAATTGCTACGCCCTGCGCCATCTCAGCCGGATATCACCGGCACCCCGTCAAGCTGTTCGTGGGTGGAGTGTAGGAGGCGGGTGGGGGAGATGCAAGGGGGGACTGCCGAATTAGGCTTTGCTTGGTTGTGAATGAGTGGAGTAGAGTCAAGCTAGAGTTGATAGAACTTCAATGGAAGAGCCGCCACCACTGGAGAAAAAGGCGATATGAACACGGCTCCCGATCCGCTCGACACGCCCGGCGCTCTGCCGTTCGTCGATCAGCATGCTGTGGATTATGTGGGCAGCGTCAACTTGCTGGTGGCGCCTGTCCGCGATCGTGTACTGTTACCTCTCGACCTAGACCGGAGAACGCCATGTCTTCCCCCCTTGTGACCACCGACTGGCTGCAGGACAACCTGGATAACGAACATTTGGTACTGATCGACGCTAGCATCGCCAATGTCGTTGGCAAGGAGCCGATCGTTTATGACCGTCCGATGTTGATCCCGGGAAGTTTCCGGATCGACCTGGAAGGAACGCTTTGCGATACCGGAGCTTCTCAAATTCACGCCTTCCCGACGGAAGAGCAGTTCACTGCGGAGATCCGTAGATTGGGCATCGAGCCCGAGAGCCTGGTGGTGTTGTACGACGATCAGGGGATCTACTCGGCACCACGCGCCTGGTGGATTCTGCGGGCTATGGGCCTCAAACAGGTGTTTGTTCTGGATGGCGGCCTGCCGCTGTGGTTGGCCGAAGGGCGGGAGGTCGATTCTGCTTCGGTGGCAGATGCGGCCAAGCATGGCAGCGTGGTTGGCAAACTCGACCACACTCTGGTTCGAGATGCTGCCTATGTTTTCCAGCATCTGGAGGACGAGCGAGTAACTGTCATCGATGCGCGATCACAGGCACGTTTCCTGGCGCAAGCGCCAGAACCCAGACCTGGTGTGCGCGGTGGCCACATCCCCAACTCCCTTAACCTACCGTTTACAGAGGTGCTGGAGGGCTATCGGTTCAAGCCAGCCAGCCAGCTGGCGTCAACGTTTGCCCGCCTCGCTCCCTCCCTTCAGCCCAGCAACGGGCACCAACTGGTGTTTTCCTGTGGTTCTGGCATCACCGCCTGCATCATCCTACTGGCGGCCGAGCTGGCCGGGTATACTCAGCTGTCGCTGTACGATGGTTCTTGGGCCGAATGGGGCAGCAGTGAATCGTTGCCTGTGGCGTAGCGGACATGATCCCACTATGACAGGAATGGGCAGTTCCTAACAATCACAGGCACGGTACGTCTACTCCATAGGGGCTTCGTCTCCATGGCGCAGCCGCAGGTGCTGTCTGCGTTAAATCAGTAGTGGTACCTAAGTTGAGCAATAAGCAAAGCTTCATCCGTGACTTGTAAACCATTCGGGGTTCTTCGTTGATTCGCCGAGACGAGTAACCGGCGAGGCTGTGTTTGAGAGGCGCTGGTTTGCCGACCCCTTCAAACGGCTCTCGCTGGGTCTCTTTGATGAACTTTTTTCAGCTCTGAGTCGATTATCGAAGCGCCTCTACTTTCCCGGTAGAGGCGCTTTTGTAACAAAAACTTACCTATCGCAATCGAATCCTCCTTGTTATCGAACAGTGTTTTTCCTATATTTGATACGTGTGAATCAAACGACTGTCACATTATGTGAACCAAGGCAGGATCGCCTTTCAATACCATGACGATTCATAGAATCTTTCATAGCAAGTCGTCACAAGGAGAAGACACGTGAAACTCAGAACCCTACTTACCGCCTCGTTTGCCTCTACCGCGCTGCTCGCCGCGGCACCGTCGGCATTCGCCGCACCCAATGCTGATGGACTCTATCTGGGCATCGGTACCGGTTTCAGCTCGCTGGAGAATGACGACGACGAAGTCGACAATTTCATCTCCGATGGCGCTGAAGATTTTGATCTGGATGATGACGAAGACAACGTCTTCAAAGGTTTCGTCGGCTACGAAATCAATCCTTATTTCGCTACCGAAATCTTCTATGCCGATCTGGGTCGTACGCGCCTAGAGGGTAACAGCGGCGCCAATACCGATTTGGAATCCAACGCCTACGGGGCGAGCTTGGTCGGTCAATTGCCCGTCACCTCCTGGTTTACCGCTTTCGCCAAGGCCGGTGTGGCCAAGTGGGAAACCGACGTCGACGGTAACCTTGGCGGTGCTAGCGTTGATCTTGAAGATCAGGACGGCACTGACCCGGTCTACGGTGTCGGCGCGCAGTTCAACTTCGACCCCTTCCTGGTTCGTGCTGAATACGAGCGCTACGACTTTGACAGCGACTACAGGATCGACACCTTTACCGCGTCAGCCGGTATCCGCTTCTAACCGTCAATCTGTTTTGCCATGTACGATATCAGCGCCGGGGCTTGCCCCGGCGCTGTCGTTTTATCTCACGCAACTCTCCCATACTTCCAGGCGGTACGCTGTCAGCGCGTTAAGGCGCTGGGCTAGCTTCGGCTCATAACCATGATCGGCCGCGTTACGATGCAACTTGCACTGATCGTGCTGTTATGGATGCCAACGTCTCTGGCAAATTGTCGCTGGAACATACAGTAAACAAGGGAGCATCTATGAACCTTCTATTCATATGCAGCGAAAACAGGCTGCGCAGTCCGACGGCGGAAAGTGTCTTTGCCGCTTATCCCGGCATCCAGGCAATCGGCGCTGGTACAGGGGTACATGCTCAAACGCCCGTTTCCCGGGGTTTGATTGAGTGGGCGGATATCGTCCTGGTGATGGAAAAGCACCACCAGGATGAGGTCGCCAGGACGTACAAGGACGTGTTGAAGGAGAAGCTGCTGGTCTGCCTGGATATTCCTGATCACTATGAGTTCATGGAGCCGGAACTCATCAACTTGCTCAAGGAAAGGGTGCCAGAGTATGTACGATTATCGACGGTTGAAAAGTAGCCAAGTTAACTACAGTGACAACGATCCAGACCCATAGGGTAGTCCTCGTGCCTCAGTGTCGAAAGTACTGGTGCTGAGTCGCTATCGCTTGGACGCAATGCTCTTCCAAACAAGCCCAACCAGCGCAATCACCAGTACGGCGAACAGCACAGCGGCACCCGTCGACTCTAGAACCTGCAACGTCAGTCCAGACACGACCAGCCAGAGCGCTGGAATAATGACGGCGATCCAGAGGGCGAAGCCCCGCAACATAATAAGCATCAGGCCCAGCGTGGTCACCGCCGTGGGGTCGGCATGAATGCCGAACACTTCTGCCTGGTACCAGGAGCCGCCGCTCAGGGGCGCCATCAGCGGCATGATGATCAGGCCGAAGAGGGTGATGGCGGTGCCCATAACGACGGGTAGGCTGGTGCGGCTCGAAGTTTTATCCATTCCCCAGCCCGTTAACGCCATCACTACCAACAGAACGGTCTGGACGATGAAAGCGTATCCAACATAGCCCCCCGCCCAGTTAAGTTCTGCATAGCGCTGAATGAAAAACGCGACGGCGACGAAGGCCCAGAGTGGGGCGGGTAGCAGGCGGGCGAGTCGCGTGCGGTATCTCAGCGCCAGAAAAAGGGTGGTGGCGCCCATTGCAAAGGTCAGCAGGTGCAGCGGCCAGAAGGTTTCGCCCATTCGCTCCAGTAAGCGAAAGTAAACCTCCGCTGTGAAGGGAATAAAGTCCTGTAGCTGGTAGCTTGTCCACGCGTTCATAGCGACTCGATATAGGCGGCCATCCGTTGCCGGGCATTGGCCGAAGGCATTGGGTCGTGGCCAGCGCGCATATTCTCGTGCAGGTGCTCTACCTGGGTGGTGGCGGGTATCGCGCAAGTTACGGCTGGGTGGCTGACGATAAATTTCAGCAGAAAGTCCGCCCAGGTTGTGCAGCCACATTCCTCGTTGGCCCACTCGGGCAATGGCGCGTCACGCCGTTTGAGGTTCTGGATCAGGCTGCCGCCATCGTAAGGGCGGTTGGCGATCACGCCGATGCCCCGTTCTTCTGCCAGGGGCAGTAGCCGGTTTTCAGCCTCGCGGTGGGTGATGTTGTAGGTCAGCTGAACGAAGTCGATATCCTCTGACGTCATGATCTGCTCGATCTCGCGGTGGCGGCGACTGTGGGAGGTAGTGATACCGACATGGCGGATGATGCCTTCGGCTTTCATCTCCTGCAGCGCTGCTAAGTGCTCCCGCCAGTCGGTCAGATTATGCACCTGTACCAGGTCGAAGTGTTCCACCTTCCAGCGCTCTTTCAGCTCGGCCACCTGTTCACCGGCAGAACCACCGGCGGGGCTCCAGACTTTCTCTGCGGAAAACAGACTTTCGGGCGTGCCGAGCTGTTGCAGGGCATAGCCCATCACATCCGGCGCCGAGCCATACATGGGCGAAGAGTCTATGAGGCCGCCGCCATACTCGAAGAATGCCTTAACCACCTCGGTACGCGCATCGAGCAGCTCAGGGTCGCTGCCAACGTTGAACGTGCGCCAGGTGCCCATGCCAATCACGGGCAGCGTTTTGTCCGTGCCCGCAAAAGTCTTGTGGCGCATCCCTCCCGTGTTGGCAAAAAGCGATGCGGTGGGGAGCGCCATGGCGGCGAGCGTGGCGCCGATGAGCGTAAGGCTTTGTCTGCGCGTGATGCCATGCTTGATGCGATGCCTGATGTGATAGTTCATAGCGGTCGCTCCTTCAGGTTTTGTTGAATCGGCACCGTGGCAGCCAACACCAGCACAAAGCAGGTCAGTACAAATACCTTATTCACAAACCAGTTGGTGCGCCAGATCGACCACTCAGGGTCGGCGAGAAAACGGGCGAAAAGCGTGCCGATGATGAGGATTTCAATGACGGACATGCCCACCGCCAAGGCACGCGTATAGCGAGGCCGTTCGAGCAGCGCCCAGCCTAGCCAGACGTGCGCTAATGGCCATAGATCCCAATAGATATAGCGTGCCCAGGGCTCGCCGTATGCCAGCGCGTAACCAACGGGAAACAGGTATTTGATGAACAGCGTCCACGCGGCAAGGATAAACAGCAGGTGGGCGAGGAAGCTAATCCAGGCGTTGGGTTGTCGGGCGTGCAGTGACATGGCAGCGCTCCTGTCCTAGTCCGTTAATCCTGATCCGTTAATGGCGCGTCCTCACACCATCTGCAAAGAGTGCTTGCGCGTTGGTGGAGGATAGGCGGCGTCGATCTGTGCCAAGTCATCGTCGTCGAGTCTGACGTTACCTGCATCAAAGTTCTGTTTGAGGTGATCCAGATTCACAGCCTTAGGAATTGCTATCACACCGGGGTGGCGCAGTGCCCAGGCGAGGGCGACTTGCGCGGTGGTGGCGCTGTGTTTGTCGGCTATGTGTTGGAGTGTGGCATCATGCAGTAGCGCGCCGCCTTGCCCGATCGGGCAATAGGCCATGAGCGGCATGTTGTGTTGTGCTTGCCAGGGCAGCAGGTCGTATTCAATGCCCCGTGCTTCGGGGTTGTAGAGCACCTGATTGGTGGCGCAAGCGGGCGCGTCGAACTCTGCCAAGTCGTCAATGTCAAAGTTAGACACGCCCCAGCGCATGATCTTGCCCTGCTCGCGCAGCCGTTCGAATGCTTCCACTGTTTCGCTCAGCGGGTACTGGCCGCGCCAGTGCAGCAGGTACAGGTCGATAGTGTCGGTGCCCAACCGGCGCAGGCTGCGCTCGCAGGCGGCTTGAACACCCTGGGTACTGGCGTTGTGTGGGTAGACCTTGCTGACCAGATACACCTCATCGCGCCGACCGTGGATTGCTTGGCCAACGACATCTTCAGCACCGCCCTCGGCATACATCTCGGCGGTATCGATCAGCGTCATGCCCAGATCCAGGCCTTCACGCAGCGCCCTGACCTCAGCCTGCCGCTGCCCGGCATTCTCGCCCATATGCCAAGTGCCCTGGCCTATACGGGGTACGCTTTCTCCACCTAGCTCAATCATCTGCATACCGCTGTCTCCTCCTGTATTGACTGCTGTGATACTGGCTCTGACTTCCCCTCGCCATTGCAGTTCATGGATCAAAACCAGCACCTTATGCAAACCTACTATCGCTATTGATAGAGCGTTGTGCAGCTTGAGGAAGTGCTGTTTGTTACCCTACTTCTCGGCGGTTTTGTCACCGGAGATAAGCGTCGTTAAATGCGTATTGGAGTCCCATGTTTAGGATCGAACTCACAGCGTTAGTTACTGGTTTAGCAAGTATTGTAATTGCTTTGCTCATCCATTTTGCCTGGAGTTTGTTTCCAGAAATAATGCGCGCCTACCTTCTCGGTGGCGAGCCAGGGGCGATAGTTGTTGGATTAGGTGTTTTAGTTGGGATGGTAGGAAGTATGCTGTTTGTTATAAACCTGTTTCACAGGCAGTTTACGCTGTGGTGGGTTAGGTTGTTAGCAGTGTTGGTTCTCTACCTGGGTTTAGCCACAGTTGGTGCAATCGGAATTTAACAAACGTAAGCAGCAGACATCTATCCGCAAACAACGAGTTTCTTTTAGCGTGTGATCGGATCTCCTTTACAGGCTCCGCCAGGTTAACCATAAAATGAACATCATCTAATTTCTAATTGATTGATATTAAGCTTTATTAGAGTATGAGAGCGAATCGGTTAGAATTGGACATATGATTAGCAACTTCACGATTGCCGGGTGGGGCAGTTATCGCCCCCGTATCCTGCTAACTTCGCGCAGCCTGGACGAGCGCCAAGGTCATCCGCCTGGCTGGACTGAACGCCAGTTTGGCATTGCCGCGCGCCATGTCGCGAGCGGGGATGAGACAACCTCGATGATGGCGACAGAGGCCGCTCGCGAGGCGATGAACCGCGCAGGCTGGGGCAATACACCGCCCGACGTCATCATCGGCGGTTGTGGCGTTATGGAGCAACCGATTCCGTCTACAGCCGCTTTAGTCCAGAACCGTCTCGGCTTTAGCCAGTCCGGCGTGCCTAGCTTTGACGTTAACCAGACCTGTTTATCCTTTATGGTGGCACTGGATATCGCCGCCATGGGAATTGCCTGCGGGCGCTGGCGGCGCGCGCTTGTCTTTGCGAGCGATATCGCGTCGGCAGGGCTTAACCCTGAGGAGCCGAAAACGCGCTCCATCTTTGGCGATGGCGCGGCAGCGCTGGCGATTGAAGCGACGTCAGACCCTACCTGCGGAATGCGTTCAAGCGTTTCGGTTACCCATGGTGCTCACCACGCGCTAGCGCAGCTTCGCGCGGGCGGCACAAAGTTGCGCATTGCTGAAGGTTACCAGGCGCTGGTGGCCGGTTCCTATTTCGAGATGGACGCCTTTGGCATCTTCAAGGCCGCTGCCAAAGCGTTGCCTGGCGTCATCGAGCGTGCACTCACACAGGCGGAAATAAGCAAGGATGATCTTGCCTGCGTAATTTGCCACCAGGCCAGTGCACCTGGGGTCGAGCATATCAAGCGGCTTTTCGCACCCAATAGTGACCGCGTGGTCAATATTTTCCCAACGACCGGTAACCAAATCGCCGCCTCAATCCCGTCCGTGCTCGCCCACGCACTTACGACGGGTGTCGCCAAGCCGGGTGACTATATCCTGCTGCTGGGTACCGCTGCTGGGATCAGTGCCAGTGCTATGGTGCTCAAGCTATGAGTCAACGGCGCATCCTTATCACCGGGGCGACCGGCGGGCTGGGCATGGCGCTGGTGCGCGAGGCGCTAAAGCGCGGGCATGCTGTGCGAGCCACAGGGCGTTCGCAGGCGGCGGGAGACGCGCTAACGTCACTCGGCGCGCAGTTCGTTAGGGTGGATCTTACTCACCCAGAAGCTGAGCTTTGCGAGCTCCTGAAGGATGTCGATAGCGTGATTCATGCCGCCGCCTTATCGGCCAGTTGGGGCCCACGGCGAGCATTTGAGATCCACAATATTCAACTGACCGAACGCCTGCTTGAAGCGGCCAGCCGCTCGGGCGTTAGGCGTTTCGTGTTTGTGTCTTCGCCGTCGATTTTTGCTGCGTATCATGACCGGATAGCTATCGGCGAATATGACGCCCCCGCGCTTCAGCCACTTAACCACTACGCACGTACCAAGCTCGCGGCGGAACGCAGCGTGCTTGCACAGCGGGAAGACGCCATGGCCTGCTGCGCTATTCGCCCGCGTGCACTGGTGGGGCCGGGCGACCGGGTGATCCTGCCCAAGCTGGCCGAACTGGCGGGGCGCGAGCGGATGCCGCTTCCGCGTGGCGGCCGGGCGCTGATTGAGTTGACCGATCTGCGCGACGTCGCGTGGGCCATCTGCGCCGCTGAAGAGCGGGTAGTCGGGCTTGCCGGAAAGGCGATCAATATATCGGGAGGTAGCCCCATTAGGGTACGCGAAGTGGCTGGTAAGCTCGCCGATGCGTTAGGCAAAACACCGCAGCTTGTCTCACTGCCGGTTGGCTTGGCGCGTGCTATTGCTGTGCTCAGTGAAAACGCTGCGCTGCTGATGCGCTCCGCCCGCGAGCCGATGCTGACACGCTACAAGCTGGCGACGCTGGCCTACTCTCAGACCTTTGATCTCGAGCCTGCTCAACGATTACTCGGCTACCGACCCCAGCATGATGCGCTGGCAACCCTACTGGCCGAAGCGCGGCAGCTTGCCACGGGGGAAAAGCAGCCATGATCCGCGTCGGATTCCGTTGGCTTGAGCGCGGTTTATGCCGCCATCCAGAGATCGCCACTCTCTCCGGTGGGAGCCTATGTGCGGTTGATTTTCCCGCCATGGTGGGGGTGATTGATCACCCGACGCGGGGTATTTTGTTGTTCGATACTGGCTATGATCCTGCTTTTATTGATGCAACCGAGACGTTTCCCGAGCGGTTCTATCGCTGGACAACGCCGGTCAACATCGATGCGCAGCAGGCGTGGAGCGCCTGGCTCGCTACCCATGGGATTGAAGACAGCGCGATTGTTGGCACCATTATCTCGCATTTTCATGGCGACCACGTCGCGGGAATGACCCACCTTGCCCAGCGGCCGGTCTACTGCGCCCGTGCGGGCCTATCCGAATTGCGTCGGCCGGGTCGCTTTGGCCGCGTGCGCCAGGGCATGCTGCCTGCACTGGTTCCCCAGGCGGCCGATGCCAATGCTCGCTTTTTCGAAGATGCGCCAGCAGTGGCGCTACCCAGTGGATTTGCGCCCTTTAGCGAAGGTCGTGACATCCTGGGCGATGGCAGCCTGATCGCCGTCGAACTGCCCGGCCATTGCGTCGGCCACTGGGGGCTGGCACTGCGCACCACCGACGATCGCCAAGTCTTGCTGGCTGCCGATGCGGTGTGGCTTGGCAAGTCAGTCACGCAGCGCAGGCCGCCGCCGCGGCTTACCACCGCACTTCTCGGCGATACCCGGCGTTATCGCGCTACGCTAAACCTGTTGAGCGAGGCGGCGTGCTGCAATGGCGATTTGGTCATCCTGCCTTCACATTGCGCTGCTAGTGCCAAGCGCTTTGGCGACCATGATGCGAACTGACCGGGTCTTAGCCGCGTGGATACGAACGCGGCGTGCGCTGAGCCTGTCGCCGGTGCAACTGGCTGAGCGACGAGCCAATCTGTGGCGTAAGCTGCAGCCTGTCATCGCCCGTACGCCCGCACTGGCACACTATGCTGGTCGTGATCTGGCTGAGTTTCCGGTCATTGACATCGCGGATCTTCGTGCTGATTACGGCGCCTGGAATAGCCTAGGCATGAGCGATGAGGAACTGCGCGGGTTGGCCGCGGCCGCAGAGCAAGGCACTGCCGTTGGCGAATTGTCGGCAGGCTGGTCGACCGGAACGGGAGGCGGTGCGCGAGGGCTCTTTCTCGCCAGCCCCGCCGAGCGTGCCGACTACATCGGCCAGAGTCTTGCCCGACTGCTACCGGCGCGTGCCTTGCTCAAGCGCCAGCGACTCGCCCTGCATTTGCGCGCCAGTAATGCGCTCTACAGCGATGTGGGGCGAGGGCGGTTTACGTTTGCCCATTTCCCCCTCGAAGCGTCGATTGAACAGAGCGTTGCAGAACTGGCACAATTCGAGCCGACGATCCTGATCGCCCCTCCCCATCGGCTGGCAGCCTTTGCCCAAGCATGGGCGCATTTCCCATCGCTGCAATACCTGTTTTGCGGCAGCGAACCGGCCGGTGAAGCTGAGTGCCACTTCTTTACTAAGCGGTTGGGAGTAAGGCCACGCCAAATATACCAAGCGACCGAAGGGTTTCTGGCCGCTGAGTGTGCGAACGGCCGGCTGCATCTCAACGACCATGCGTTGGCTATCGAGCTTGAGCCGGTTCCCGGCACGCCCGGCTATCGACCGATCATTACCGATCTTCGCCGCACCAGCCAACCGATTGTCCGTGTTCGCGGCGACGATTATCTAGAGCTCGACGCTTGTTCCTGCCCGTGCGGTTTTGCGGGTCGCGTCATCCATGCGCCACAAGGCCGGGTGAGCGATATCTGGCGTTTTGAGGGTCGCGCCGTCACTCCGCCCCAAGTGGTAGCCGCGCTTGAGGCGGAGCTGGGGGGTGACAAGATCTGGCAGGCTGAAGCGGGGCCTGAGCGCGTCGTGCTGCATTTGTCGCCGCCTTGCCCAGATGCTAATTCCACCCCGATTTCCACCCCAAGCGCAACGACTGCTGCACGGGCATTGAGCCAGGCATGCGATTTGCCGGTGCCGGTTGAGGTCGTTCATGATCTAAGCGCGTGGAGCGGCCCCAAGCGCCGTAAGGTGGTGTGGCGCGATGGCTAGACGCGTGCTTATCACCGGCGCCCGGGCGGTTGCCGCGCTGGATATTGCCCGGGATTTCGCCGCGGCCGGATGGGAGCCGCATCTGGCTGACAGCGTACCGGTGCGTATGGCGCGCTGGTCGAAAGCCCCTGCGCAGGTTCACCGCTATCCCGCGCCCCGGCAGCAGGGCGCAGCCTTCCGCGCGCGTATTGTCGAGCTAGTCGATACCTTCGGCTTCGAGCGGGTGGTGCCGACCTGCGAGGAGGTTTTCCATCTTGCGGCGCCCGCCCTTCATCGCCGATTGGGTGAGCGCCTGTTTGTGCCTAACCTTGCCACGTTACGCCAACTGCACGACAAGCTCGCCTTTGCACGCCACTGCGGCGAATGGGGCCTGCCCGTGCCGGAAAGCCATCCGATAGACTGCGTAGAAGACTTGACGGGCTTCGCTAGCAGAAGTCGCGAGTGGGTGTTCAAACCGCGCTTTAGCCGATTTGGTGATAGCGCGCTGGTCGCCCCTGACCGGCATGCGTTGGCCGCTATTACACCCAGCCCCGACGCACCCTGGATGGCACAAGCGCGTATCCACGGCGAAGAAGTCTGTTTTCACGGCGTGGCGCATCGGGGAGAGTTGGTTGCCTTTGCTGCCTACCGTTCCAGCTGGCGCCTGGGCGGGGGAGCTGGCTATGCTTTCGAACCTGTCGCTGAGCACCATCGCGAAGCGCTGCGCACAATGGCTGCTCGCCTGGCGCAGTGTGCCAATATTCACGGGCAGTTCGCCTGCGATGCAATGTTCGATGAAGCTGGCGCTGCCTACTTACTCGAATGCAATCCGCGCGCGACCAGCGGTGTACATCTGCTCACTGGTGCCGGTCATCTTGCCCATGCAATCGGTGACGGGATCGCCGCACCTGAGGCCCCGCGCACTCTTTATCTTGGCCCGGCGATGGTCGTATTTGGCCTGCCGCAGGCGGTGCGTTGTGCGCGTGTGCGCGATTGGTGGCGCTGCTTTGCTACCGGGCGCGATGTGGTGTCTCGGCCTGGCGATCGCTGGCCTTTGCTTGGTGCGCTTTGCGACGCCGCTTCCTTCTCCCTGACGGGGTTCAAACACAATATCTCGACTAATGCCGCCGCCACTTACGATCTCGAGTGGAATGGTGAGGAGCTGCCTTAATGACATTTCCCCAGTCAGTCCGCGATGCCTGGCACCTGGTTGCCTTATCGAAAGACCTGAAACGCGGCAAAGCGCAAAAAGTCATGTGCTGCGATACACCGATTGCACTCTTTAGCAGTGAAGAGGGGATTGGTGCCTTGGTCGATCGTTGCCCGCACCGCAATTACCCACTTTCTGAAGGGCGTGTGCACAAGGGGGCACTCGAGTGCCCTTACCACGGCTGGCGCTTCGCAAGCGATGGAACCTGTGCCGAAGTGCCCGGTTGTCTGGTCGATACGGCCCATGATCAAAAACTGAAGGCCGATGCACTGCGCGTGGTTGAACGGCACGGCGGGATATTTGTGACGCTTTCTGACGCGGCACCGCCCGAGCCTGTATTACCGCCTGATTTTGGCAACCCTGAACTTGATCATTTCTGGTGGCAACAAGGCACCTGGGTGGGGCGTGCCTACGATGCGGTTGAAAACGTTATGGATCCGTTCCACACCAATCATCTGCATCATGGTTTTATCCGCCGACGGGATCGACGCTTGCCAGTGGAGCTGATTGTTACCAGCCACGGCGACGGGATCGATATGGCCATCGAGCAAACCCAGCCTGACTATGGTCTGATGTCGCGCTTTTTGGAGCGCGACCGCTCGCGCAGTGTATCGCGCTATTATCCGCCCACTACGGTTCAAGCGCGGTGGGAAGGTGAGACCAAGCTAACCCTGTGTGTCACCGCCATTTTCACACCAGCGACAGGAAGTAGTTTCACGCCTTTCGCACGCTTTTCGACGCCCAAGGGGGTGTCGCCAGGCTGGCTCAAACAGGCGGCCATTCGGTTGTTCCTGGCCCCAGTGGTCTCGCAGGATCGTCGTGCACTAGAGCGCCAACACGAAGTGATGACTCACTTCGGTCAGCCTAAATTCATCTCTGGGCCTGGCGATATTCTCAAAACCCGATTGCATCGGCTCTGGATAGGCGAGCAGTTAGAGCCTGGCACTGACCCCGCTGTTAAGGTAAAGCTTTAGCTTAATTAATCCGGGCACCGCTTGCCTCTGCGCGGGCTTGTATTTGTTGCCTGACGCGGGCGACCAGCTTGGATGGGCGTTAAGCTAACGAGTCGCTCTCCGCTAATTTGGTATTTACGTTAAATTATACTTATAAAAATCCCGGTTTTTTAAAGCTCTGGTCAGGTAAAGTTTACTTTGACTGCCATGAGCCATAACCGGGAGGGAAGCATGTATCGAGTATCAAGTCTGTATGAGCATGCCCAGGGGCCCATCGATACAGCCGGGCGTGTTATCGCAACGCCTGTAGCCATTACATTTGATGCTGCTGCGACGGTCGTGGCGATTCCTCTCTTCGCACTCTTTATGGTGTCTTATGGTTTGACCGAACCATGAGCAAGCAAAGCGTCTTAACGAGCGCACAGGGGAAGTTTAAAAACAGTGGCCTATAGAGTCAGACTAATGCCTAGGCTTTTTCTGAAAAGTCGGCGTGCGCAGGCCAGGCAAGGTCACAATCTACAAAAAAGAGTCGGATGCGCGTGCATGAAGAGGTTGGCGGGGCCCACTTTTCAGGTAGCACTGAGTTCAACTGCTCAAGCGTAATAGCATCGTCAGCGAGACCATAATTGTTTGATACGTCGTATCTCGACTGAATGACTAGGCGCCGAGCCTCGTGCTGATCAAGCCGTACACGCTCAAGATTAATGCCTCCCCGGCCATCGCAGTATCTGGAAGGGATGCTTTCCTTGAGCGAGTCGTCAGCACTTCCTTTCGGCATGTCATCGTTATCGCTGCGGGGTAACGAGTCGTGGCGTTGGAAGTTCTGCTCTTTTGTTGAGTTCAGCATTTTCCTGACCTCCATTGCGTTGTCACTGGTGTCGGGATGATTGCGTGGTCTCATAGGTTCAGGTTCATGCTAGTCTTGTTCTAAACTGCAAGGTATTCCATAGAAGTGAGCATTAACTTTGCAAAAACGAACAGGCAAGAGTCTCAGGTAACCTTCTGCCATGACACAGAAAACAAGAAGTCACTTGGCGTGGAATGACTTTGAGGTCGTTCTGGCAATCGCGAACGCAGGGTCGCTGTCGGGTGCTTCACGCGCTCTGGGCGTCAGTCACGCCACGGTTTTCCGACGGCTGGGTGATATCGAACAGAGTCTGGGTGTTTCTCTTTTTGAAAGAAGCCGAACCGGCTACCGGCCAACGCTTGCTGGAGAAGAACTCGCCGGCACCGCCAGAATAATGGATGAAGCCGCCTTGGACGCCGAACGTAAAGTCGCCGGGCGCGACTTGGAGCCGAGTGGGGAAATTTGGACTACCACAACGGACTCTTTGTTGATGGGACTGCTCTCGCCTCTATTCACGCAGTTTCAGCATACATATCCAGGCATCTTGCTGGATGTCGCCGTATCCAACCAGTTGTTCAACCTGACACGCAGAGAAGCTGACGTCGCCATCCGTCCCTCCAACGCTCCCCCTGAAAATCTGATTGGGCGACCGCTGACCGCTATTGGACAAGCTGTCTACGGACACCGAAGCCTAAATTTGACACCAGTGGCTTCCATCAAGAGCCTTGCTCGCCAACCCTGGATTGGTGCCGGATCACGATTGCAGGACTCAGCACTGGATCAGTGGATGGATAAGCACGCGCTGAAAACGGCCTGTGTCTACCGTGTGGATACCCTGGTCAATATACTCAGCGCTGTTCGCTCCGGTATGGGGTTGGCCGTTCTGCCCTGTTATCTTGCCGACGAAGACCCAGACATTATCCAGCTCACTAATCCCATCCCCGAGCTGGAGTATGGCTTGTGGTTTCTGATGCACCCGGATCTACGTGGTGTAGTTAGGATTCATGCGTTTATGGACTTTCTAACCGAAGCTGTTCGTGCACAGAAACAACGACTAGCCGGGCCATTATTAGGCTAGCTTGGTTCGCTACTATGGCGCAGTAAGCTGTTACTGGATTTGTGCTTAGATAACAATGTCGCCTAAACAAGCGTGTGGTTTCAGCACGGAGTAAAGGAAACTCATGGATCCTATTTCAACGTCATACACCGCAACAATTGCTTCGCGTCTATTTGAGGTCGTCATTGACGGTACACGGCAACAAATGCGCCTCGAAATTGGCCAGCCTATTCAGGACGTTGAGACTGCCGATGGTACAGACTGGCGATGCCCTGTTCGCATACTAATCAACGAGAGCCAAGTATTTATTCGACATACATGTGGAGTAGATTCCTACCAAGCGCTGGCTTTAGCAATCAACCAGCTGTCTGGCTTTGGACTCCACCAAGTAGCATCTGGGTGTCAAATATTGGAGTTTCTTGGCCAGTCCATAAAGATCGAAACATTGCTGCAAATTACCCAACAAGGCAACGTACCAGATGCCCTGACGGGCATAGGTGAGCTCAAGCATCGTTCAGATAGTTGAGGGGAGTATGCAATTCATCGTAAACATTGATGTAGAGGACATTAGGAAAGCAATTACCTTCTACGAACACGGGCTCGGCTTGCAGCTCATTCGATGGTACGGTTGCAGAAATGGGGGGGAGGGCCTGCCTCCATTTACCTGATTGAGCATGCGAGCGTTGCTGCCCCAGACACCTCTCTCCAACGTGATTTCAAGCGGCACTGGACGCCAGTACATCTGGATTTCATTGTTGAAAATCTTGACGCAGCAGTCGAACAGGCAGTTTCGGTGGGTGCTGTCCAGGAAGGAGGAATCAAGTCTTTTGATTGGGGGATACTTGCGACGATGAGCGATCCATTTGGCAATGGTTTCTGCCTAATGGCCTTTGCTGAAGGCGGCTACGATCATGCTGAATAATCCCCTGTAAATGGCTACAACCGTCTCGCGTTTCATTGGGCGTCACGAGTTCGACTGAACCCTGTTTCTAGGACGTTAAGATCAAATGCTGACAAGCATAGTAATCCCAAATGAAGCAAAACAGGCTCAGTCCGCCTCGGGCGTAACTTATATACGGTGAGTGGTTGCGTGATTAGCTCGAGGCAGGGCTCATCCCGAAACCTGCCTACGTTGCTGTCAGAGACAGCAGGCGACGAACGCAATGTGGTCTTAACCTTGTCTCGCATGTGGCTAACGGCAGCAACGGGTGAAATTGCTTCAAAAGATGTCGCGGCTGAATGGGCAAAAGGCCAACTAGCAAAGGAACACGCAGCTTTATAGGACTACGCTAAGCAAGGTTACCTCGGAAATATTGAGGATCGCTGGGACGAGAAGCAGTGGGAGTTCAAAGCGCTCACCTGCTGTCTGCGAAAATCTATTGAGGCGTGTCTTGGTATCTGGCAGCGAGAAGGTTCTGACGATCAGAATGAATATTGCTGAAAACAACTCACTCGTCGTGCCGGTTATAGCAGATAGTGCCAACAAGAAAATACATCGGAGCTTGTCGATTTCGCTCACTCTCGAACGACTAGGTAATAGTTTGACCATTCGAGTGCAGCCCAGTTTTGGGGCAGCAGCTTTCGTGAGGGAATTGATGATGATTACTATGTATGGATTTGGGAAAGTAACGCCACAGGTAATTGGGATTACAAGGGATTTACGTGTGCTATGGGCGTTGGAAGAGTGCGACTTGCCTCATCAGGTTCACGGGCTCGATGACTTTGCGGGGGAACTACATGGCGCTGATTATTTGGCAATCAACCCATTTGGTAAAGTGCCAGCTATCGATCATAACGGCGTTATTATTTTTGAATCAGGCACCATTGTTATTTACTTGGCGGAGCAGTCAGGAAGACTTCTGCCGACGAGCGAACCAGAGCGTATCAAAGCCCTGCAATGGACGTTTGATGCACTGGATACGGTTGAACCACCCATGACCCAAATTGCGGTGATTGACTTATTTGAAGCAGATGCAGAGTGGGCAAAATTGCGACGTCCAGCGCTCGTAGAGATGGCTAAGGACTACCTTGAGGTCATCAATGATGTGCTCATCGGCAAGCATTATTTGCTTGGCGACCAGTTCACCTATCCAGACATTTTGATGGTTGCTGCATTAAGTCAGGTACAGCATACAAAACTTCTCGATATGTTCCCTAATGTGACGGCCTACTTAACGCGCTGCCATGATCGGCCTGCGTGGCATAAATGCCTTGATGCGTATAATCGCCGCTTGGCCGTGTAAGTAGTCTTTACCGTCTTGGTGAAGATGGTTAGTGCTGGTGCGACTCGAAGTCGCTCATGAGACACATAGGAGAGTGAGGTAATGGCAACCACTAAACAGCCGCTGCCAAGTATCGTATCTTCAGAAGAGTGGAAATCAGCGCTGGATAAGCTTCTTATAAAAGAGAAAGAGCTGACCCGAGCACGCGATGCTTTGAGTGCGGAGCGTAGAAAGCTACCCATGGTGAAAGTAGCAAAAAGCTACGAATTCCATGGCGACGGAGGCCCCATATCTTTCCTTGAATTGTTCGGTGGGCGTCGGCAACTCATTGTTTATCATTTTATGTACGCGCCTGATTGGAAAGCGGGGTGTGACGGGTGCTCGTGGGTTGCCGATGCCATGACTCACCCGGCCCATTTACATGCTCGTGATACTTCGCTGGTAATGGTTTCACGGGCTCCTCTAGAGAAAATCAACCAGTACAAAACACGTATGGGGTGGACGATTCCCTGGTACTCGTCGTTTGAGAGTGACTTTAACTATGATTTTGGGGTGACGACAGCGGATAGAGAAAGGCACGGAGCCAGTGTGTTTCTCCGCGACGGAAACGACATATATCGCACCTATTTTACCGGGGCGCGTGGGGTCGAATATTTAGGTAGCTTCTGGACGTACTTGGATTTAACACCTTATGGTCGCCAGGAAACGTGGGAGGATTCTCCGGAAGGCTGGCCTCAGACGAAGCCATATGAATGGAACCGCCGCCATGATGAGTATGATGTTTAAGAATACTGGCGCTCGCCAAGAGGACAGGGGGCGGTTAGACCATCCTCGTTAAACCACGGCAATCCTTTGCCGCGTCCAGACTTCTTTCAATTGGCACCGTTACTATCCGTCTATTAACAGCTGTTTCAAACCAGCTCACGCTTCTCGCGCTTAGCCACGCGAATATCTTTGACGGTGGCAATGCCAATCACCGCGAAGATGACAAGTGAGATCAGCGGCCAGATCAGTACATATACCGCCAATATAAAGGTTTGCATATGCTCTCCTATTGTCTCGCTGGTGCGTGATGGCGCACCAGTTGATGAAGTGATTTCGGCTTATTTCAAAGAGCTTTCACAGGGCTTAGGCCTGGGGAGCAGGTTTGGCCGGGTCGTAGTTGATTACTTTCTGATCGATCTGCGAGAAGTCGAACTTGTTTGAACTCATCAGGCTGATTGCGATGCAAACGATGGTGCTGACGCCGTAGGCCATCAGTGAGGCCAGCAGCACTGTGTAGTCGCGCAGGAAGCCAATGCTGAAGTAGGCCAGCACGATGGCGCTGAGTGCGCCGAAGATCACACCGACTCTACGCCCACAGAATCCGAAGGCCATCAAGCCGAGCACCACACCACCACCTACGGCGGCAAGTAATTCGAATAGCCCGCCGACCATGCCGATCAAGGGCAGGAGCTCAAATCGTGCGACGCAGAACATCACCAGGCCCGCGATCACCGCCGAGGTGAAGGCCGTATTAGTAACGCGATCCCAGAAACAGCTGGCGATGACCGGGAACACAATTGCGCCCCAGAGTGCGCCAACAAAGACCAGCATGATCAGAATATCCATGGAGAAGCTGGCGAGAATCACCCCAATCAGTGTCGCGACGACCATGGTCAGCCTGCCGATAAATAGCATCTTGGTGGGATTAGGTTTGTTTTTAGCGATGTTCTTGCCATATACATCGGCCATCACAATCGCTGACATGGCGGAGAGATCCGAGTCGGCGGTAGAAGAGAGCGAACCGATGACCAGAATAAAGAACAGCCCGATAAACACCGGCGAGAGGTACATGGAAACCATCTGCGGAATCAGGTTATTCATGTCGCCACCGATGGGCTCCATGCCAGTCATCAACGCCATCAAACCAATCATGCCCAGGCCGATAACGATCGCACCGTAACCAATGGTGGCGGTGATAAAGGTCGGCTTGATGTGGTCTTCACGCACGGCGAATAGCCGCTGGGAAATAGTCTGGTTGCCAATGGCGTAGGCCAGCACCGCCACAAAGAAGGGCGCACCTTGGTTGAGGATAGCGTCCATTGAGAACAGATTCGCCTGTTCGGGCGTCAGTAGACTCATGCCGTCGGACAGCGTTTGCGGGCCGCCAAGGGCGAACATCACCGCTGGAATTATCAGAATCGCGACCGCCATCATTGCCATTAGCTGAGCAAAGTCAGTGAGTACCGAGGCGCGGAAACCCGACCACAGCGTGTAGCCGAGTACCCCAACCCCAGCGATGATCACCCCGGCCTGGAAGGAGAGTGGCGAGAGTACCGAGACTAGTGCGCCGGAAGCCGTGAAGTTGACCATCAGACTGATGATGCTGCCCAGAATGTTGGAGGAGGCAAGAATCAGCTGGCTGGAAGAACCATGGCGGGCATGGATAAGCTCACCCAGGGTGTGTGCATTGGGCGCCAGTTTGCGAAAGCGGCGGCCAAAGGGGTAGATGAACAGAATCATCAGCGCACCCCACAGCCCGTAATGCAAAGGTCCGGAAATGCCGTAGGTATAACCCGAGGTGGCGGCGCCGTAGAACGAGGCTGCCCAGATCCAGGTGGCGGTCATGCTGGCAGCGCCAAGACCAAAGCCGATCTGATGATTGGACACCATAAAGGCGTCGGTATTTTCCTTTTTCTTCTTAATCAGCAGGGTCAGCAGGTAAGTGCCGCCGTAAAAAAACGCCAACAAGGCGAGCACAGTCACGGTCGAGAATTGATAGAAACTTTCTTCGTTCATTGAATACCCATAGGCTTTGCAGTCTTAGCGTCCTAAATAGCAACCAGCATTCCATTACGGAAGTGGCCACCAGAGGACGTAAGCAAAAAACAGATCAACTTCCTGTTATGTCTGTAGCGAGATGAGATCGCGGTTGGCGATCAGGTAGTGCAAGTGTCAGGCGTTGGAAACGCCTTAAATAGGGAGGCAGATGGACTTCCACAGTGAATCGCAACAAAGCGCTCGGGGAGTCGATCCGGAGGGCTACCCTACTCCCTTAAGCGCGAACAGTACAGGTTGAAGCCCGGCACGCTGGGAATCAGCAGGCGGGGCAGCTACGCCGTGCCCTGAAAAGGCCATAGGTATGCTTAGCATTAGCACATGGCGACAGGCAGCCCACTCGGAGAGAGAGGGTTGCTCCTTTTAACTGGAGTGCTGTTAATTGCCAGGTTAAAGCTATGGCACAACAGCCTATGACATCTCAGCTTAAAGCAGCGCTTCTTCGCCCAGCCAAGCAGCGAGGTGTTTGGGTCGTGGCAATCAATCAACTCCGTAGGTGATGAAGTACTGGAACACAGCACCCTGGATGGGAATGCAAGATGCCCTGGATTTCGTTAATAGCCGCAATGACTCAATGCGACGCCAAGAATTACTGGTGCTGGGCTTAATACTTGAATTCAGGGCCTGAAATCGACAGGTGAGTTGGCCGGGAAGTGCATGCTGTTCAGCTATAACAGCGACTCCAGACGCGCTGAGATTGACCCAGATAACCACTCCTCTGCGCAAGCACTGTAAAAGCTTGGGTTTTCACAAGAGGGCTTGCTAAGGCAGCGCTGGTAAATCGATGGTGTTGTCTCAGATTCCGCACTATATGGAAGGCTTGTAAGTGATGAGCCCCCGCCAAAATCGGCCTAATTAATGTTCTCTCTTAGGCTCTGTCTGCTTAGGCTCTGTCTGAAAAATCGACGAAAAGACGGAGTTTTCGTGGTGTGAATGAGTACTTTGAGCCGGTTTTTAACGCCGTATGATCGAGCGCAGCCAGTTTTCAGACAGAGCGCCTAGGCAAGATCGGGTGTTCGGGTACTCCAAGGTCGGCTATTATTGCATTAAAAGACATAGTACTTAGGGCTTTGTCAGCCCAGAGGTGTTTAAGCAAAAAAGCCTCGTTAAACCCACTGACGCGTTTTGATGGTGGCGATCGCCCATGAGCTTGCCCTTTTCTGACAATGACCTGCTAAAAGCCTCGCTTGAAGCCATCTCGGATGCCGTACTGATCACAGATGCTCGATTGGATCTGCCCGGCCCCACGATCGTTTATGCTAATCCTGCTTTTTGCGAACTGAGCGGCTATACCGCCGCCGAACTTGAGGGCCAGACGCCTCGTATACTCCATGGCCCTGACACTGATCGTGAACTGTTAGAGAGGCTAAAAAACCAGCTTCGGGCCGCCGAGACGTTCCGCGGAGAGACAGTGAACTACCGCAAGGATGGCACTGCCTTTCGGATGCAATGGTCGATTCGACCTTATCCCGACGATGCAGAGCCAGCATATTTTATCGCGGTACAGCGCGATGTCACTGCTTTACGTGACCTTGAACAGCATCGCCGACAACTGCAAAGGTTGGTCGATATACAGACTCGGGTGGGTACCGCTGGCCTAGATTTGCAAACCCTGCGCGAGCAAGTAGCGCAAATCGGGCTCGTCGTCACCGGTGCTGATGGCGCCGCAGTGGAAGAGGCCATGGGGGAGGAAATGATCTATACCGCAACGGCAGGGACAGCGCTGAGCTCTGTTGGCATGCGGCTACCGGTGAGTGCTAGCCTTTCGGGCGTTTGTTACCGTACTCAAAAGCCAATCCATTGTCGCGATACCCATATCGAGCCACGCGTAGCTCGCGAGGCCGCCGATCGGGTAGGTTTTCGCTCGGGCCTGTTAGTACCCTTAATCTACGCAGATCAATGTTTTGGCGTACTTAAAGTTTACGCTGCACGCGTCAACGCTTTCAGTGAAAGCGATATGGAAGTGCTCAGTATGGCCAGCCAAGTGTTGGCTTCGTCACTCGCCGATGCCCGGCTGTTTAAAGGCGAGCGCGACCGGCGCCGTCTGCTGGTGGACTCTTTGCCGATACTCATTGCGTTCATCGACCAAAAGGTGCGCTACCGCGAAATCAACGCCACCTACACCCGCTGGTATGATCGCCCCGCCGATCAAATTTTGGGCAGGCCGGTGGCCGACGTCATGGGTCAGGCGGCATACAATAATATTCGCCCGTATATACTAGCGGCGCTGGCCGGCGAGCACGTTACTTTCGAGAGCCTTTTCCCGCACCCGAACGGCCGGGTCATCCCGGTGGTGGTGGACTACACGCCGGAGCGCGGAGCCCAGGGGGATATTAAAGGGTTCTATGCCTTGGTGCGGGATATTAGCGACCTCAAGCGTGCTGAGCGGGATCACTTAACCGGTACTCTCAATCGGCGCGGCTTCGACGAACGCTTGGAGGTGGTGTGCGCCACCGCCAAGCGTTATAGACGGCCAGTAGCGCTGATTTTCCTGGATATCGACCACTTTAAGAGCATCAATGATCGCTACGGCCACTCGGTGGGCGACAGCGTTCTCACTGCTGTATCGCACGAGCTGTGCGAAGCAGTTCGTGAAAGCGATGTTGTTTGCCGCTGGGGTGGTGAGGAGTTTGCCATCCTAGCGCCAGAAACGACGCTGGACGAGGCTGAGAAACTGGCTGAGCGCCTACGCAAGACGCTTGCCGATCGCCAACATCCCGCCGTTGGCCATGTGACGGCGAGCTTCGGCGTCGCTGAATTGGCGGGTGAAGAGAACGAAATTGACTTTATTCAGCGCGCTGACAAGGCACTCTATGCAGCCAAGACCGCAGGCCGAAACAGGGTCGAGTGGGCCAATTAACCAGCTCAACCGCTTAACAAGGAGGGCCTCCAGTTTTGAAAGGGTTCACGACTATAGGCTGATAGTTAAGCATTAAAAAAAGCTGTGTGCTCCGCCAATACTGCCAAACCAATTCCGATTAGCACAACACCACCGATAAGCTCCGCCCAGTGGCCAACAAACTTACCGAGCTTATGACCAAGCAGTGTGCCGATGGAGGCCATGACGGTGGTGGCGAGGCCGATAGCCAAGCTGGTGGCGATGATACTGGCATCGATAAAGGCAAGGCTAGCACCGACGGCCATGGCATCAATGCTGGTAGCAGTGGCGGTTAGGATTAATAGCCAGAGTGTTTGTTTACGGTGCTCTATCTTGTGCTCTTTCTTGAGCCCGGTATAAATCATATGCGAGCCAATCACCGACAACAGGGTAAAGGCTACCCAGTGATCCCAGGCCTGCACATACTGTTGCGATACCATTCCAGCCGCCCAGCCGAGTAAAGGCGTGATGGCTTCGATTACGCCGAATACCAAGCCAATACCGATAGCATGGCGAAATCGGGGCTTTTGCAGCTCAGCACCTTTGCTGATGGAGGCGGCGAAAGCATCCGCTGACATGGAAACAGCTAGGAATAGTAGGGTGATGGGTGTCATGAAATATGCATGCTCTCGCTGAATAAGTACCGCGTATATAAACCCAAGGCTACGGTGATAAAAAAACATGTCTGAGGGTAAATGTAGGGCGTTTAATAGAGCGAATCCTAGCATGCTTTAATGCTTAAGAAAGCTAAGAGATTAAAAATAAAGTTTGTATTAGTGAACTAATATAGCCTTGGCTAAAAGTCTTTATATTGGCTTATTTTGTTGTTTTTTTAATTTTTAATAGTTTTTTATTTGTCTTTTTTACGTGGGGCTTTAGTTGTTTTAAAGCTGATAGTTGATAATGGCAATGTGTTAGAGCAGCCATTTAGCCGCTGCATTGAACCTATGCGTTGGAGAAACCATGCTTGGCCATTCAGCACTCGTGCTAAGGTGTGTCGCAATGGATTTCTGATGATTTGCGTCAGCATGCTGAGCATGACTATCACAGGGATTAAAAGTGAAAAGTCGCGCATGGCGTACGTCTCCCTTGATCCTTTCTGCTATTGGGAGCCAAAGCAATGTCGAAAAATATACGCTTAGCGGCGTTTATTCGCGCTGAAATAGAACCGATTCTTCAGGATTGGGAAGAGTTCGCCAAAACCATCCTTCATGCTAACCATATGGATACGTCCGGTCTGCGCGACCACGCCAGAAACATGCTTCTGGTGATTGCTGACGATATTGATTCCGACCAAAACGAGTTCGAACAGACCGCAAAATCAAAAGGCTGTGGGCCTGACGATGGTAACGAGCCCTGCGCGCGAGCGTCATGTCGCTCTGGACTAAAGCGCATCCCGCGGTTACCGGCCCTCAGCTTGAAGATATTACCCGGTTTCATGAAGCGATAGATCAGGCCGTTGCCGAATCGCTGGAGCACTATGCGACCATCAAAGAGATGGAAACCCGGCTGTTCGGCGCCATTCTGGTTGCCTCGCCGGATCCGATTTATGTGTTGGATCTCAACGGTAGATTTACGTATGCCAACAAGGCCACTGCCGATCTTTTCGCTATCAAGCCAGAGGAGATCATAGGAAAGTCCAACTTTGACCTCGAATTTCCGTTTGCCTCAGAGTTCCAGCGCAACTTGGAGAAGGTGATTGCTGAGCAGTCCAGTTTCCGAGGTAAGTTCGTTCATACCTTTGCTTCAGACCAGGGTGAAAGGTTCGAGTATCTACTTGCGCCCGTGTTGGACGAGCATTTAAATACCGAAGCAACCGTTTGTATGCTCCGAGATATTACCGAGCAGGCACTCGCTGAAGAGAAAATATGGCATAACGCTCACCACGATCTTCTCACCGGGCTGCCGAATCGGCGTTTATTCCTGGATCGTCTGGAGCAGGAAATTAAGCATGCCAAACGCAGTAGCCAGCCTCTTACGCTACTTTTCATGGATCTTGATGGCTTTAAGAAAGTCAATGATTCACTTGGTCATGAAACGGGGGATCGGTTACTTTCAGCGGTTGCTGGACGTCTAACTGAATGTGTCCGGGAAAGCGATACGGTGGCTCGTTTAGGTGGGGATGAATTTACCGTCATGCTTACCGGTACTGAACACCATGAGGATGTTGAACGTGTAGCCCAGAGCATTGTGGATACACTAGCGTTGCCTTTTTACTTGGCGCCCAAACCTGTCCTGGTTTCTGTCAGCATTGGAATTGCATCGTATCCCCAGGGCGCATGCTCCCCAGGTGCGCTGCTAGAAGCGGCGGATCAGGCCATGTATAGAGCCAAGAAATTCGGCTCAAACCAGATGTGTTTTTACGATTCCTTTGATAAGACAGACGCAGCTTTGTTCTAAATTTTCTTTGTCTACTAAGGCGTTTCTGCCCGGTTGCAACTGCTGCAGATCACGCTGTTGTTTAGGCGGGCTGGGGTACCGCGTGTTGCCCTCTCAATTGGCTGACGTCAGCGCGAGGTGGCGCGCCGAACATGCGGCTATATTCGCGGCTAAAGTGTGAAGGGCTTTCGTAACCCACACGATAGCTGGCGGTGGCCGCTTCCAGTCCTTCTGCCAGCATCAGCCGCCGGGCCTCATGTAGGCGAAGCTTCTTTTGATACTGCAGAGGCGACATGCGAGTGACTTGGCGGAAGCTGTGATAAAGCGTCGACTCGCTCATATTGGCGGCATCTGCCAGATCACGGATCTTAAGCGGTTGGGCGTAGCGCTCTTTAAGGGCGTAAATCACCCGCGCAATCCGATTCGCCTGAGAGTCCGAGGCGGCAAACCGGCGCATTTGAGGCCCCATTTCTCCCATCAGTGCCCGGTAGATTAGCTCGCGCCTAGCTAGGGGCGAAAGTATTGGAATATCTTCCGGTGAGTCGAGTAGGCTCAGCAGCCGATAAAGCGCGCCCTGCATTCGCGTATTCATGGGCGCAGAGCAAAGTCCGCAGTCCATATCGGGGCAGATAGCATCCTGGCCCGCTGCCGGTGCCTTGTCGCCCAGTTCCAGTATCAGCCCGGCGACCTCTTGAGGATCTACTGAAACCTTCACCGCCAGATAGGGCTGCTCTGGAGTGGCATGATCTATCCTGCCCACCACCGGCAGATGCACGGCGCTTGCCATGTAGCTTAGGCTGCTGTAAGCGATCTCCTTGTCACCCAATTGGACGGTCTTGCTGCCCTGAATGACAAAGCATAGGCACGGCTCATATACGGCACAGTGAAAGCTAGTCGCGGAATCTGCGCGTATCAGTTGAACCTCAGCAATCGCTGTGTCCTGAAGCTCTTCCAAGAGTGCCCAACGGCGGGCGACTTTGCTCAATTGTTGCGGCAGGCTGTCGCTCAAATGAGTGACCTGCTCAGGCACGATATCGTTCAAAGGCTCTCCTCCCTAACAGCTCGCAGTATATGCCTTCGTTTCGTGGAGCGAAGGCTTTTTCAGTGCGTTTTGCAGGATTGGGCAAGCACTGCGCAGGAACCGGCAACCCGCGCCGTGTGTCATTAAACGGTCATTATGCTTAAACACTGAAGCAGGGCGGTCTTTTAATCACCTTACCTAGCTGAGTCTTCCACTTCCACGACAGAATTAGGCAATCTTGCTGCAGAAACCCGCTACCCCCACCGCCTTTGCGCGCCCTATTGTAAGCAGCATCTGGTAGACAGTCAGCGCGCTGCTCGGTATGGCCAATCTATTTAACCCTCCCTAATGACAACACCTACTGTTGATCGGTTGCTTTCAATTGCGTTCGAGATTCCAGGGTGATGTCGAATTTGGCGCTGCTGAACCGTCTAGTTAAACGCCAATCGCCAACGTGAGGCGAAAATTATATAACCAATGTGGCTATCGGTTTCCGGTAGCCATTGGAGCAATTCATCATGGGAAACCTGTCTCAAAGAGTACTCGCTGCAAGTACTCTTTTTCCAAATACTCTCTCTCGAAGAGCTATCTCTCGAGAAGATGCCCCTAGAAGAAGGGGGGCTCACACCATGCTTTCGGCAAGCAGTCGGGGAATCCTTCTGGGACTGCTAATAGCGGCTTTGCTTACCGGTTGCGAAGCCAAGAGCGAGGAAGCAGCAGCGGCTGCGCCACCACCCCCGCCAGAAGTGGAGGTGGTGAGTATGGTGGCTCAGCCGATAGTGCTGAGTGAGTCTTTCACCGGGCGGGTGGAAGCCGCGGAAACGGTTGAACTAAGGTCGCGAGTCAGCGGCTATATCCAGGAAGTCGCCTTCGAGGAGGGAGAGCTGGTAGAGCAGGGAGATCTGCTTTTCTTGATCGATCCACGTCCATACCAGGCCCGTGTTAACGCCGCCCAAGCGGATCTTGCCCAGGCCAGGAGCCAGCAGGCTCAGGCTGGCAGTGAAGCTGAACGCGCCCGGGTGTTGCTAGGGCGTCAGGCCATTTCCCAGGAAGTGCATGACCAGCGTCAATCAGCCCTGAGTAACGCTCGTGCCATGGTCGATGCCGCCGAGGCAGCGTTGCAGACCGCCGAGCTTGATCTTGAATACACCCGCATTACAGCGCCGGTCAGTGGCCGCGTCGGTCGGGCGATGGTCACTCGCGGTAACTTAGCCAACGCCGACCAGAGTCTATTGACCACGCTGGTCACCATCGATCCGATTCATGTCTACTTCGAAGCGGACGAGCAGGCTGCGTTTGCCAGCCATGCATTACTGAGTGGAGAGGAGCCGAACAGTCTGCAGATCGAACTGGGTGGTGACGCCACGCGGCAGTTCACTGGCACCCTGGACTTTATCGACAATCGCTTGAACCCCAATACGGGCACCCTGCAATTCCGGGCGGTGCTGGCCAACCCTGATGGCCGCATTCGGCCAGGTGAGTTTGCGCGGGTCGAAATGCCGGTCGCTCGGTTGGCGCAAGCGCTACTGGTGGATGGCAAGGCGATCCTGACCGACCAGGATCGCCGCTACGTCTATGTAGTGGATGATAACAACCTGGCCCAGCGGCGTCAGGTCAACACAGGGCGCCAGGTGGATGAGCGCACGGTCATCAGCGAAGGGGTCGCTGCCGGCGACCGGGTGATCGTCAACGGGGTGCAAAAAGTCTTTATGCCGGGCATGGAAGTGAGCCCTCAAACGGTGCCAGCAGCACCGGCGGCTGATGCTCAACCCGCCATTGCTGCCAGAGAGGACTAATCTGCCATGAATTTTTCGCGTTTCTTCGTTGACCGACCAATTTTTGCGGCGGTGCTGTCGATTATTATTCTGGCGGTGGGGCTGATCTCCATTCCCAACCTGCCCATCAGCGAGTACCCGGACGTGGTGCCGCCCTCCGTGGTGGTGCGCACGGTTTACCCCGGCGCCAACCCGAAGGAGATCGCCGAGACCGTGGCGACGCCGTTGGAAGAAGCCATCAATGGTGTCGAGGACATGATGTACCTCAAGTCCGTCGCGGGCTCTGATGGCGTGCTGCAAATGACCGTTACCTTCCGCCCTGGTACCGATGCTGAGCAGGCTGCCGTCCGGGTGCAGAACCGGGTCAGTCAGGCCGAGGCCCGGCTGCCGGAAGCCGTGCGTCGTCAAGGCGTTACCACCCAGAAACAGTCGCCTACGTTTCTGATGGTCGTTCACCTGACCTCTCCCAGCGGCGAATACGACACCCTCTACCTACGCAACTATGTGCGGCTGAATGTCCGCGATCGTCTGGCCCGGCTCGAAGGGATCGGGGACGCGCAAATCTTCGGTGGGGGTGACTACGCCATGCGGGCGTGGCTCGATCCTGATCGGATAGCCGCCCGTGGCCTGACGGCCAGTGATGTGGTCGGCGCCATGCGCGAACAGAACGTGCAGGTCTCCGCCGGGCAGTTGGGGGCCGAACCCATTGAGGATAGTGACTTTCTCACCCTGATCAATGCCCAAGGGCGGCTGGAAACGGTGGAGGAGTTTGGTGACATCGTGCTAAAGCGCGGCGAGAGCGGCGAGATACTCAGGCTTGCAGATGTGGCCCGGCTGGAAATGGGCGCCGGGGACTATACGCTGCGCTCGCAGTTGGATAGCAACAACGCGGTGGGTGTGGGGATCTTCCAGGCACCGGGTGCCAATGCGCTGGAGATTCGCGAGCAGGTCGTCGCCACCATGGACGAGCTGTCCGAGCAGTTCCCGGAAGGCGTGGAGTATGAAGCGGTCTACGACACCACGATTTTCGTCAATGACTCTATAAAGTCAGTAATAGCCACTCTGCTGGAAGCCGTGCTGCTGGTAGTACTGGTGGTCACGCTATTTCTGCAGACCTGGCGTGCCTCCATTATTCCGCTGCTGGCGGTGCCGGTATCGGTGATCGGCACCTTTGGCGCGCTCTACCTGCTGGGTTACTCCATCAACACGCTCACTCTGTTTGGGCTGGTGCTGGCCATCGGTATCGTGGTGGATGACGCCATCGTGGTGGTGGAAAACGTGGAACGCAATATCGAGGAGGGCTTAAAACCCCAGGCTGCTGCTCATCAGGCCATGCGGGAAGTATCAGGCCCTATCATCGCCGTGGGGCTGGTGCTGTGTGCGGTGTTTATTCCCATGGCCTTCCTGTCGGGGGTGACCGGTCAATTCTATAGCCAGTTCGCGGTGACGATTGCCATCTCCACGGTGATCTCCACCATCAACTCGCTGACCCTGTCGCCGGCGCTGGCCGCAATGCTGCTCAAGCCCCATGACGCGCCCAAAGATCGACTCACCCGCGTGATCGATACGCTGTTCGGCTGGATTTTCCGGCCCTTCAACCGTTTCTTTAACGCCAGCTCCAACAAGTACCAGGGCGGCGTGGCCCGCTCCCTGAAGCATCGTGGCGCGGTGTTTGTGGTCTACGCGCTGTTGCTGCTGGGAACCGGGGTGATGTTCAAGGCGGTGCCACCTGGGTTTATTCCTGTGCAGGACAAGCTTTACCTGATTGCCGGGGTCATCCTGCCGGAAGGGGCGTCTCTGGAGCGAACCGACCAGATGCTTCAGGACGTGGTGGACATCGCCATGGAGACCGAGGGCGTGGAGCACGCCATTGCCTTTCCCGGTCTGAACGCGCTGCAGTTCACTAACACCTCCAACACCGGGGTGGCGTTTCTTACCCTCAGCGCCTTTGGTGAGCGCAGCCTTAGCGCTGCGGAAATAAATGCGCGAATAAACCAGGGCATTGGCGGCTTGAAAGAGGGCTTTGCGTTCTCCTTCATGCCACCCCCTATTCTGGGGCTAGGCAATGGGTCGGGCTTCCAGCTGTTCATCGAGGATCGCGGCAATCTTGGCTATGGGGCGCTGCAGCAGGCGGTGAACCAACTCCAGGGGGCGATTGCGCAAACGCCGGGAATGGGTTTTCCGATCAGTAGCTACCAGGCCAACGTGCCGCAGCTGGATGCCGAGGTGGATCGGCTGAGGGCCAAAGCCCAGGGTGTGCCGTTGACCGAACTGTTCGACACCCTGCAAACCTACCTTGGCTCGACCTATGTGAATGACTTCAACCGCTTTGGCCGCACCTGGCAGGTGATCGCCCAGGCGGACGCCCCCTTCCGGGCCAGCGTGGAGGACATCGCCCGCCTGCGCACCCGCAACGACCAGGGGGAAATGGTACCCATCGGCACGATGGTGAACATCACGCAAACCTTCGGGCCAGACCCGGTGCTGCGCTACAACGGCTACCCGGCGGCAGACCTGGCCGGCGAATTTGACCCCCGCGTACTTTCTTCCGCCCAGGCGATGGACGCCATCAACGCTCTGGCGGAAGAGGTGCTGCCCCCGGGCATGGCGCTGGAGTGGACCGACCTGAGCTATCAACAATCCACCCAGGGTAATGCGGCGCTGGTGGTCTTCCCGCTGTCGATCCTGCTGGTATTCCTAGTGTTGGCGGCCCTTTACGAGAGTTGGACGCTACCGCTGGCGGTAATTCTGATCGTGCCCATGTCGATGCTCGCGGCGCTGATCGGTGTCTGGTTTGGCGGGGGTGATAACAACATCTTCGTGCAGGTGGGGCTGGTGGTGCTGATTGGCCTGGCCTGTAAGAACGCCATCCTGATTGTGGAGTTCGCCCGGGAGCTGGAACTGCAGGGCAAGGGCGTAGTGGAAGCGGCCCTGGAGGCCTGCCGGCTGCGGCTGCGGCCGATCATCATGACCTCGATCGCCTTCACGGCGGCGGTGTTGCCTTCGGTAGTTGCCACCGGCGCAGGCGCCGAGGTACGGGCGGCGCTGGGAACTGCGGTGTTTGCCGGCATGATTGGCGTCACCCTGTTTGGCTTGTTCCTCACGCCGGTGTTCTACGTGGCGCTGCGTAAACTGTCTGGCCCATTGGTCAGCCATCACAGCGCTACGTTGGATACTTCATCTCACCCTACCAGCCATGCCCAAAGTTGATGATAGAGCGGAATGCCGATTAGCACGTTAAAGGGGAAGGTAAGTCCTAATGACGCCAACATGGCCAGGCCAATGTTGGCGTCTGGGATAGCGGCGCGAATGGCAACGGGGGCGGCAATGTAAGAGGCACTGGCGGTAAGACTCGCCAGAATAACCGCCGAACCAGCGGGTAGCCCCAGCCAGTAAGCCATTCCTAGGCCGAAGCAAGAGAGCACGATAGGTGCCGTTAGCGCGAATATAATCAGACGGCTGTGCCCCCACCGCAGGCTGCGCAGTGTTTCTGCCGCGACCAGGCCCATCTCCAACAGGAACAGCGCCAGAATGCCATGGAAGGCTTTGGTATACAGGCCAGTCACCGACTCACCCGCATCGGGGCCGTATAGCCAGCCAATAAGGACACCGCCCACCAACAGGATCACGCCGCGATTGGTCAGAGTTTCGTGCCACAGTCCGGAAGTTTTGATCGGCTCCGATGTTGTGTCAGAGGCCTTTTGACGGCTGAAGCGCCGGTAGAGCAACAGGCCCAGCATGATGGCCGGTAGTTCGAGCAGTACCAGGTAAAGTGTCACCTGGCCACCGGTTATTAGGCTATGCGCTTCGGTATACGCCAGCGCCACGGCGAACGTACCGGCGCTAACGGAGCCGTAGTGGGCCGCAAGGCTGGCACTGTCGGCAATGGATAGCCTCACCAAATAGTGAACCACCGGAAAGATAATCAGTGGAATGATGATCCCCAGCAGAGTGACACCCGCTAACTCGACCAGCAGCGATATGCTCAAACTACCATGCAGCGCCATGCCACCTTTAAGGCCAATGGTCAGCATCAGCAGCAGGCTCAATATGTCATAAGCGGCTTTGGGAATACTGAGATCGGAGCGCACCACACCGGCAACCACACCTAGTACAAAAAACATCACCACAATATCCGGCACGGCCAATCTCCTTGATGGGTTTTAAAGCGGCTACTTTAGCGATTCAAAGAGATTGATGAAAACAAATAAACTTTATACAGTCATAGGTGATTATCTATGGTGCTGGTTATGAAAGTACGACAACTCACTTTTCGCTTGCTACAGATCTATGCCGACGTGGTTCGCACAGGCTCACTGACGGCCACGGCAAATCGACTCCACCTGACCCAACCCACGGTGTCACAGCAGCTAAAGCGCTTGAGAGAGATTGTCGGTGAACCAATTGTGCGCCACGAGGAAGGGCGCTTGGTGCCCACTGAGGTCGGCCAGGCGCTTTATCAACTCAGTCAGGACTTGCTTAGCCGTGCCGATGTGTTTAGTCAGTACCTGGAAGAGTACAACCGCGGAGGGCGCGGGCACTTCAGCATCGGCTTGGTGAACACCGCACAATATGTACTGCCACGGCTATTAGGGCCGTTTGGTCAGGCTAATCCCCAGGTAGATGTCACGGTGGAGATAGGTAATCGCCAACAGATGCTCAATCGTTTTGAGCGCCATGAGGACGATATCTACGTATTTAGCCACCCGCCCATTGATGACGATGTATTAGCCGCCCCTTTTCTGAGTAATCCACTGGTAGTGGTAGGGCCGCAGCATTGCCGTTGGGCAAGCGTAGAAGGTCTCAGCATGGACGCACTCAAAGAGGAGCGATTTTTGCTGCGCGAACCGGGCTCTGCAACTCGGCATACCTTTGATGCCTGGCTCTACAGTGCGGGTATTGAGCTACGCTCTACCCAGCAGATCGCCAGTAATGAGGCGATTCGGCTAGCGGTGGCGTCAAACATGGGCCTAGCGGTGCTGTCTCGCCACGTTGTTGCGGATTCGCCCAATGGCGTTCAAGAGCTGCCGTTGCAGGGCTTTCCGCTGAAAAGTCGTTGGCACTTTGTGGTCAGACGGCAACGCCGCTTACCCCCCGCCGCCATTCGTTTTTTGAGCTATGTACAAGGTTCGCTGGCCCAAGCGTTTGACGAGCCTGAAGGTGAGATGGCCGTGGCTGAATTGCTTCAGGCTTTAGAGACTGAACGCTTAGGCATTGACTTAAAACCAGCGTCAATTATCCCCGTTGAAAGCGGTCTAGATCCTATGCGCTAAGCTAAGATATTAAGAGAGGGCTTGAGAGAGAACTTAAGAGCGTACTTAAGAGAGAGCTTAAGACTGCACTCGGTTTATGCAGCCGCGTTTCAATACTCATTTTGAGTAACCGCTGCAAAGGGAGGTAACTATGCTGCTCAAAGGATCATGCCACTGTCAGGCGGTGTCGTTCAGTGTGAAGTCTCACCATCCCTATCCTTTCAATCGCTGTTACTGCTCTGTGTGCCGCAAAACGGCCGGCGGTGGAGGTTACGCCATCAACCTCAGCGGAGAAAGCAAAACGCTCAATGTAAGTGGTGATGAGCATATCTCCATCTATCGTGCAGTCATCAACGGCGTGCAAAGCACGGGAGAGCGGCATTTCTGCAAGCACTGCGCCACCTCACTGTGGGTTTACGACCCCGATTGGCCCGAGCTGGTGCACCCCTTCGCCTCGGCGATTGATTCGGACTTACCGACCCCACCCCGGAAAACGCACATGATGCTGGGAAGCCGGGCCGACTGGGTCGAGGTTAATGCTCAGTTTCAAGACAAATGCTTCGATGAGTACCCGGATGAAAGCCTGGCCGAGTGGCATCAGCGCCTGGGGTTAGAGCGTTAATGCCTCTTGCTCTGTTTGGCATTTCGGTATAGCCACCATACATCAAACCCAAACGAATAGATTAAAGAGGTCAGCGCACTAATGGCCAAAAGGCTGGCCACAAGATGCGAGGTCAGTGGCGTTAGCGCCAATAGCAGCGCCACTACCTGCCAGACACATACGGCCTTACGACGAAGACTTTCGAACAGCGGTTCTGAAAGCCAGGGGAACGGCCAACTGGCGGCCACAAATAGATAGCGCATGCCGCCAATCATCAGCACCCAAAGACCTAAAGACTCCAACCTCAGCAATCCCGCGCAAAGCAGCAATATCAGCAGGGCATCCAACTCCATATCAAAGCGAGCACCGAACCGGGTGTGGCTTTGCGTGCGCCTGGCAATCCAGCCGTCAACGCCATCCAGCAGTAGGGCGATCACCGCGATCGCCAACCACTGCCAAATGGCTCCTACAAAGGCATTGGCGGCGAGCGCACCTGCCACTATTGCAACCAAAACCGCACGAACCAACGTAACTCGGTTAGCCCAACCCAGAGCGCCGTAGGGCCAGAAGATGATGACCAAGGTGGAAATAAACGTATAGAAGGCAAAGGACACCCACCAATTAGCCGGGGTGGCCATTAAGAGTGGTAAGCCTTTGCCTACGGCAATTAGCAGCAAGCCGCCTAGCAGTAGTTCTAAAGCGCCATAGAGACGTTTAGGCAGGGTGTACGAAGAAGCGTTGGAAAAAAGCGGCATGGTGGCTCACGAAGCGGCGTCGCTGTCCGCAGTTGAAATAAATGATGCAACTATTTTTATATGTACCATTCTTGTAGAAGAAGGTAGGGTTGTCCATAAGATCAAGAAATAGACGGGTTAGTTTCAATTGTTCCAAATGGTTAATCGAATATTTTCTTTTCACCCGCTACGCTGAAGATGGTGAACCATTGAAAACTGTTCTGCCTAGGGCCATGCAAAGCATGGTCACATATTACGCTAGGGGGCTGAGTCACACGGCGTGTCTCTTATTCCTAACTTGCAGCGCAATGGTGCCAAGCCACATTCAACGGAATGAAAAAGAGCCCGGTTCAAGTGGGCTCGTAACGAAAAGGAACGCTCATGTCGGCGCCTAACGATGTTGGCAATGCCCCTAATGCCGCTAAAAAAACCTGGGCCACAGCCTTTTGGGTGGCTAACCCAGCACAAGGCGAGCTGCGGCGAGAACCACTTGACTCTCCTGCTCAGGATGAGGTGCGTGTACGTACCTTGTACAGCGGTATCAGTCGCGGCACCGAATCGTTGGTGTTCAATGGTCGCGTCCCTGAGAGCGAATTTTCGCGCATGCGTGCGCCCTTTCAGGCGGGCGAGTTTCCTGCTCCGGTCAAGTACGGCTACTGCAGTGTTGGCCGCGTTGAACAAGGGCCAGACGCGCTGTTAAATAAAACCGTTTTTTGCCTGTTTCCCCATCAGGATCACTACATCGTGCCTGCTTCGGCAGTGCTGGAAGTGCCTACCAACGTGCCCGCTAAACGCGCTGTATTAGCTGCCAATATGGAAACGGCTATTAACGGCGTGTGGGACGCCGAGCCGATGCTGGGTGAGCGAATCAGTGTGATTGGCGCCGGTGTGGTGGGCGCGTTGGTGGCGTATCTATGCGCTCAGGTGCCCGGCGTTACCGTCCAGTTGGTCGATATCAACCCAGAGCGTCGCCAACTGGCCGAACAGTTAGGCGTGGCATTCTGCACTCCCGAACAAGCTCTCCATGATCAAGATTGCGTGATTCACGCCAGCGGCCAGTCTGCCGGCTTGCGCCAAGCACTGGCGTTAGTGGGCAGCGAAGGTCGCATTATCGAAATGAGCTGGTTTGGCGAGGGGGATATTGCGATACCGTTAGGCGGTGCTTTTCACTCCCAGCGGTTAACGCTTAAGGCTAGCCAGGTAGGCCAGCTGCCACCCAGGCTTCGTCCCCGCTGGGACTACCAGCGCCGCCTTCAATTAGCGCTGAACCTGCTGGCAGACGAGCGATTGGATGCGCTAATCAGCGGTGAAAGCGATTTTGATCAGCTGCCCACGCTGGCCCCTAAGCTGTTTGGCCGCGGTAGCGCTGAGCTCTGCCACCGCCTGCGCTACTCCTCATAACCTATTTACTTATCATTGGAGTTTTTATGTTCCGTTTATGTGTTCGTGACCACTTTATGATTGCCCATAGCTTTAATGGTGAGATCTTTGGCCCTGCCCAGCGTACCCACGGGGCTACCTATGTTGTCGATGTAGTTTTTCAGCGCCCCGAGCTGGATGAGGACGGCCTGGTGATCGATATCGGCCTTGCCAGTGAAACAGTTAAATCGGTACTAGCGGGATACAACTTCTGTAATTTGGATGAAGTGCCTGAATTTGCCGGTAAAAACACCACCACCGAGTTTATGGCCAAGGTGATCTTTGACCAGCTCGCCAAGGCGATTGGTGAGGGCAAAATGGGCATCACCGCCAAAGGGATTACCCATATGGAGATTAAGCTACATGAATCCCATGTGGCCTGGGCCAGCTACGAAGGCGCGCTATGAGTAAGCGGTTTACCCTTGTCGTTGCTGGTGATCCTGCTCAGCGCACCGGCGGCTATATCTATGATGCACAAATTGTCTCGGCCTTACGTGTCCAGGGATGGGAAATTGACGTCGTCGGCTTGGCAGGCACGTTTCCTGATGCGGATGCCGAGGCGGCAGAAGCGCTCACTCAGGCCCTAGCGTTGCTTCCCGATCAGGCGGAGGTGGTGATTGATGGCCTTGCCATGGGAGCGCTGCCGGAGGTGGTGGCCCAGCATGCCCAGCGGCTGCAAATCACAGCGTTGCTGCACCACCCCTTAGGCGATGAACAGGGCCTTAACGATGCCGATCAGCAGCGCTTTCATCGCAGTGAGTTAAACGCGCTTGCCCACGTGGCGCGGATTATCGTCACCAGTCACTTTACCGCTCGGCGCTTACTGGAGCTGGCGGCCCACTATGAAATGCCACTCATTCCCCGTGTCACTGTGGTCGAACCGGGCGTTGCCCAGGCGTCGATCAGCCCCGCAGCAGAATCGGCTGAGACACTACGTTTGCTATGTGTGGCAACGCTAACGCCGCGCAAAGGACAGGATATTCTTGTTCAAGCGTTGTCGGGCGTTGCCGGTGATCACTGGCAGTGCGACTGCTACGGCGGCGCGCGGGATGCCGCCTTCACCCAGCGCGTGCAACAACTGATTGATCAAAACGGCTTGCAGGGCAGCGTACACCTCCACGGCGAGTGCGATAGCGAGACCCTGGAATCGGCCTATCGCAGCGCCCACGCGCTGGTACTGCCCTCCTGGTATGAAGGCTACGGCATGGTGGTCACCGAAGCCCTGGCTCACGGCCTGCCGGTAATTACCACCACCGGTGGTGCGCTTCGCGATACCTTGCCAGCAGGCGCCGGTTTGAGCGTTGAACCGGGTGACGTTGATGCGCTGCAAGGTGCTCTAAGCCGTTTTTGCCATGACGACGAGCTACGCCATCAACTGCGCCAGGGAGCCGCCCTGGCCCGGGAAGCGTTAAGCGACTGGCAAGAAGCGGGAGCAAAGTTTGCTGCGGCGTTAACTGCGCCCGCCGACTCTCCCAATTTACGCCCAGGCAGCCAGTTTGCGTCCGACTGGCTGACGCTGCGAGAGGCGGCTGATATCGATTCCCGTAGCCAGCCCTTGGCTGAGCTTGCCGCGGAGTGGCTGAGCGCGCGTACGCAGGCGCCGCTGATAGCGGATCTTGGCTGCGGCCGGGGTAGTAATATGCGCTTTCTGGCGCCGCGCCTGAATGGTCACCAGCGCTGGAAGCTGATCGATCACGACGCCATTTTGTTAGCCCAGGCGCGCCAGCGTGCTGCCGGATTAAGCAATAGCCAAGGGCAGCCCGTGGCCGTTGAGACGCACTGCGTATCGTTGGAACCGCTTGCTGAGGTGCCGCTCGACGGCGCGCACCTCGTCACCGCATCGGCGCTGCTGGATCTGGTCTCCCAGCAGTGGATCGATGCTTTGGTGGCTCGCATTGCCGGGCAGCAACAGGCGTTGTTGATAGCGCTAAGCGTGACCGGTGAGTGGCACTTTATTGACCCTCAAGGCGCGCCGGTGCTGGATGACGAAGACCGCTGGCTGCTGGCGATGTTTATGGCTCACCAGCAGCGTGATAAAGGTTTGGGTGATGCGCTGGGTGGACAGGCGCACGGGGCATTAGTTGCTGCGTTAGAGCATGCTGATTACCGCATTGAACAAGCTGAAACACCGTGGCAGCTTGCTGCGGGTAGTCAACAACAGCAGCCGTTAATGATGGCGCTACTCGAAGGCTGGGCTGAAGCCGCCACCGAGCAAGCTCCGGAAGCGGCGGCGCGCACTGCCATCTGGCTACAGCAGCGTCAGCAAGCGGTGGCTAATGGCGAGCTGGGTATTTGGGTGGCGCACCGCGATCTGTTTGCCACGCGCCTGCTTTCCACGCCCAGGGTAGAGGCCTAAGCCTATGGGGCCTGTTAAGGGGATGTTCACTCGGCTAAGTGCTTGTTCTAAAAAGCTAGCGTGGCGAAACCCATGGCTTCGCCGCGTGGTGATTAGCATAGCGTTGCTGAGTGCGGTGGCGCTGTGGGTGGAGCCCCAGGCGATTGTGGCTGAGGTTCAGCGCTTCTCCGCTGAGTGGGTCGTGCTGGCGTTAGCCATCAGCACGCTACAGATCATGCTTTGTGCCTGGCGTTGGCAGTTTACCGCGGGGCTTATTGATGTACCGCTGCGGTTTACATACGCGCTACGGGAGTACTACCTGGCTCTGCTGGTCAATCAACTGTTGCCCGGCGGTGTATTAGGCGACGCCGGGCGGGCGCACCGCCATGCCACCCAAGCGCAGTCTAGGGGGCGCGCCTGGCGAGCGGTAATTATCGAGCGCGCCTCAGGGCAGGTCGCCGTGGTGGTGTTAACACTAAACGCGCTGCTGTTCTCACCGCTCTGGCATGCCGCGCTGGGTGAGTCAGTGATCACAGCGGTGGGGTTAAGCGCATTCGCCGCTCTTGCGGCGCTCATCGCCAGCGGCCTGCTGCTGCGCCAACGTTTTAGCCATGGGCTGACAAGGCTGCCGAGCTGGTGCCAAGCCCTGGCGCGCGATGTAAGGCGTGGTTTGTTGCGGCACGGCGTGTGGCCCCAGCAGTTGCTTTCGTCTCTGGTGATTGTGTTGAGCTATGGTCTGGTAATGGTCTGTGCGGCTCGGGCGATTGGCGTTGAGCTACCGTCGCTGCAAGTGCTGGCGCTGACACCGGTACTGCTACTGGCCATGCTGATCCCGTTTTCGGTAGCCGGATGGGGATTGCGTGAAGGCGCCGCTGCCGGTGTTTGGGCCTTGGTCGGCCTGCCGCCCGCCCAAGGGGTGGCGGTGTCATTGGCTTACGGGGTGCTGGTGTTGCTGGCGAGCCTACCGGGCATCTGGGTGGCGCTGAGTCGTCGTGAAAAAGCGCAGCCTTCAGGCGGTGGTATCCCTCAGTCGCAGGTCGAACAGCGTGTCGTCACCGCAGCGGAAAGTTCGCGCGGGCGGGCGCAGCGCACTCTCAAGGGTCTCGATGGGCGTCATTTGCAGCCCTGGCCTACCGGAGCCGATCAGCAGCGGGGCGACCAGCAGATGCAGTCGATCAACGGTTCCCGCTTCGATAAACTGAGACACCGTAATGCCGCCGCCTTCTATCAACACCCGCGGCAGGCCCTTCTCGGCCAGCAGGGTGACAACATCATGGGGAGCGAACTGACCGCTGGCGTTCAGGGGCAGTACGCAGCGTTCAACGTGGGCCAGGCTCGTCGTTGCCTGCAGCTCAGACCTTACGTCAGGCCCCACGATATACAGCGTCGGGGCGCTATCGGTGTTCAGCAGCGCCAAGTCGTTGGGAATGCGACCGCGTGGATCCAGCACCACCCGCGTCGGGTTGGCGCCGCTAACGTGGCGCACGGTCAACTGCGGGTTATCGGCGCTGGCGGTGCCCGCACCGACCACCACCGCGTCGACCAATGCACGCAGGCGGTGCAGGTGAACCAAGCTTTCATGGCCGTTGATGTAGTGGGAGTGGCCGCTTTCCGTCGCGATGCGGCCATCCATACTTTGCCCCAACTGCGCCACTACCCACGCCGCTCGACTGGCCAGCGGGGTCAGGCAGTCGAGCAGCTCTCGCGCCTCAGCGGTGACCGCTTTGGCCGTTTGCCACTCACCGGTTGGCGACACGTTAATCGCCACATCGCAAGAACGCCGATGACGCAGTGCCAACAGCCAATTCCAGGCATCGGCCAGTGCAATCGTGTTGACATGAGATTCGGGCATGACGCCTCCGCGCTTAAAGATTCGCTTCATCATGCGGGCGCTTCTTGGTTGAGAGCAAGCCGTTCGGGGCAGCCATTCATTCAGTTCAGAGCAAATAGCTCAGCGCAAGCGTGCGCCATCCCCCTCGTAAGGAAGCCAGGAGGCCTACATGTACCAGATTGAACGCGCTATTTTCGATATCCGTCGTGGATTACCCGTAGTGGTCAATGCCGGTGAGCAACGTTTGCTCGTGCAGGCGCTGGAAGGCAGTGAATCGGTCGAAGCGCTGGCTCTGCTAGCGGGTGATCGGCCTTCGCTGGTGCTTACCCGTCACCGGCTGGCGGCGATGGGCATGAGCCTATCCACCGAGGCGGCCAGCCTGCCGTTGGCTGCCCACATTAGCACCAATGAGCTGCATGGCTTGGCCACGGCGGAAACGCTTTCACAACCCGCGGGTGGATTGCTTAGCGGTTTAAAGCCCGCCGGAATAGCCGAACTAGGCGCGGTGACGCTGATGCGCCGCGCCCTGCTGATTCCCGCAGCGCTTTGCGCTTTTGTTAGCGAAGAGGCCACAGCGGCTATTGAGCAGCAACTGGCTGAAGGACGCCTGCTGCAGGTCAGCGCTGAAGACGCTACGCAGTGCCTTGCCGGGGCGCCGGGTATGCTCAAACGGGTGAGCGAGGCAAATATTCCCCTCGAGGATGCTGCCGACAGCCGCTTTGTCCTCTTCCGTGAGCCGGACGGCCTGCGCGAGCACGTTGCGGTGGTGATCGGTAAGCCGGAACGCTGGGAAGGCGCGGTGCCGCTACGCCTGCACTCGGCGTGTTTAACCGGCGACCTGTTCGGTAGTCTGCGCTGCGACTGCGGCGAGCAGTTGCGCAACGCCGTGGCGGATATTCAGGCCATGGGCGGCGGCGTGTTGCTCTATCTGGCACAGGAAGGCCGAGGCATTGGTCTGGCCAATAAGCTGCGCGCCTACACTTTACAGGATGGTGGCCTGGATACCGTGGATGCCGATCAAGTGCTTGGTTTTGGTGACGATGAGCGCCAGTATGCGGTGGCGGTCGACATGCTTAACGCGCTTAACATTGATCAGGTGCAGTTGCTGACCAATAATCCCTTGAAGATGGAGGCGTTGCGTCAGGGCGGTATCGAGGTGGTCTCACGCCAGGCGCTGTACGGCAGCGTTACCGACCACAACCAGCGCTACCTCAACGCCAAGGCAACCCGTGGCGGGCACTTGTTGGAAGATGTGCTCAGTGGCCAGCGTTAAACGCACAACGGTCGCGAGCTAAAGCTGCCTCCCACTGGTGCAGCGAGCTTGGGTTAGCGGTGGTAGGTGGGCGGTTTCCGTCACTACGGCCGCCAGATGGCGGGCATAGTGTTGAACCAGCTGCTCGCCTAGTTCAGCGCTGGCTTTGCTGGCATCGCCCGCTACGCCTTGGGTGCTTAAGTCTTCTGCCAGCCAGGCAAACGCTGCAGCACCTTCTGCGCTCACTAATGCGTCGCCTTGGGGCGCTGCAGGCGGGGTGGCCTGATAGTCATCTAGCTGTACCAGCGCTGGCGCTAAATAGCGCATCATCGCGGTTTCGAGTAGCCCGCCGTGTAACCCATGACGTAGCTCATCAGGCTCAATGGCCCCTTCCAGTGCGGGTAGTCGCGTGTAAGTGGCTTTGACTACACGCATCCCGTGGCGTCGCCGCAGTGTTAGTCCGGCCAAATCCATCACCGCTTTATTTCCACCGTGGCTGTTAAGCAGTACCAAGCGGCGAATACCAGCGCGAGCTAAGCTGTCGCCGTAGGCTTCCAGGGTGGCAATCGAAAGCGAAGCGGGCAGGCTGAGCGTGCCGGGGAAGCTGGCGTGCTCATCGCTAGCGCCTACCGCAATTGGCGGTAGGCAGATCACGTTAAGTGAGGGATCTAGTTGCTCCAGCATAGCGGCCTGGAGACCCTCGCCAATGGTGAGATCGGTGGCTAAAGGAAGGTGAGTGCCGTGCTGTTCAATGGCCCCGAGTACCAACACCGCGACTGGGTCGAGCTGAGCGAACTCGGCTAACTGTGGAGCGGTAAGTGTTTGCCAGTGGTGAATCATTGTGTGACGTGCCTGTAGGATATTTAAAAATTAAAGTGAACTCAGCAGTAGCGGATGGTCTGAGCGGCAGGCGTAAAGGTCCCCAGATGGCAGTCCTTCGGCCCCTGCGCTCAGCCACTCGCTAACCGCCTGTGGCGTTTGCCACTCGGCCCAACGGAAATGGCGCTGCTCACCGACCACCACATTATAACGGTACCCGCCAAGGCGGCTTAGGTGGCTTACGCAGGCGTGACTCACCTCTAGCGTACCGCCTAAAAACTCCACCGAAAGTGCGGCCACTGGGCAGCTTAGACCCGCAAGCACCTCCGCCTCAAAGCCCTCAACGTCGATTTTGATAAAGCTGGGTTCGCCATACTCGTCAATTAACGTATCCAACGTGGTGACCGGAACCTGCAAACGTTGTTCCCAACGTACCTGACTAAAGCCTGCGTTGCGTTCGCCGATTTGCTCCCGCCACTCAGTGGCAAGCGTGGCCAGGGTTGGGTTGCTGGGGCTGATCGCTATCTCAGCAAAGCCCTCCTCAGGGCCCGCCGCCATGGGCAGCAGGGTAATGGTGGGCGGCTTTACCAGGCGTTTAAACCATTTGGCGAGGTCGGGCTGGGGTTCCAGTGCCACCACCTTGGCACCGAGCGCATGAAAAGCCGCGCTACGGTCGCCTAGGTGTGCACCGATATCAAAGGCGACGGTGCCGGGTTGTATGAAAGGCTGGTATAGGCGCTGGAGCCCGCGCTGGCGCCCAGGCCGCCAATAAATAAACAGTGAGCGGGCTAGCCCGCCTGCGCTGCGCAGTCGTTGTAGCGCCATGCGCTGCATCAGTTGGTCTCCCTGGAGGTTGAAGTAGACGTCATTGAAGGCGCAACCAATGATTGGCGATCAAACTGCTGGAAAGATTGGCAACGCATCTGACTAAAACGCTCGGCAGGGGGCAGTTGAAGTACAAAAGGTGCCTGGGTGATTGGATCAAGAGGATGAGGGTCGCTTTCGCTCATTAGCTTGGCGAAGTCATCCAGCAGTGGCGGCTTCAAACAGTTACTGGGTGTTTTGAGCAGCCCCAGCCGATGGCTTACTACGCCGCCCCAGGTACCGCTGCTGGAGTATTTGACCAGCGGTGCTGCACCGACAAGGCCAAGCCAAGCTGGTGTTAACCAACCAAACGCCGTCGGCGAGAAGGACACCATGGCGCCCGCCCAGACTAGCCCAGTGATAGTCATCCAGCCTGTATGTTGCCAGGTTTCACGCCAGGACAAAGAGCGTTCGCCGCGGTGTTGTGTTTGCCAGTCCACAGAACGCCCCAGCAATATATTGATAATGAACAAGCTGTGCCACGCCATCATCAATGGGGCTAGCAAGGCAGCAAACAGCATTTCTAGAAAGGTGCTTGCCAGTAGGCGAAGACGGCCACCAAAGGCGTGGGGTGTTTGCCAGAAGGCCAACACCAAGCCGAGCAGTTTGGGCGCCAACAGCATTCCAAGGGTAATGGAGAGTAGCCCTAGTGACAGCGGCTCAGGCAGGTCTTTTTCGCCCGCATCGCTAAGAACTTGATAAGAGGCCAAAATACTGGTGCAGACCAGAAGTCCTAGCCACACCACCGATGATAAATAGGCAAAGGCGCCGTAGAAGAAGTGGAGGCGGCTCATGGGGTGGAGACCTGCCCCGCCCAACAAGCGTAGGTGTTGAAGGTTCCCCTGGAGCCATCGTCGGTCGCGCTTGGCAAAGTCGAGCAGGTTGCTTGGCATGGCTTCAAAGCTGTTATGAGAGGCGCTGGCATAAGGATCATGGCGCGAGACCGCGGTGGTAATGGTGGTATCCAGTATTACCTGCCAGCCGCCGCGTTTGAGCAGGGCGGCCTCAACAAAGTCATGGCTGAGTATCTCGCCGCCTAGCGGAGGTTTGCCGGAGAGTGTCGGTAAGCCCGCGTAATCCATAAAGGCGCGGGTGCGAATAATGGCGTTGTGTCCCCAGTAGTTGGCCGCATCGCCCTGCCAGAAGCTCTGACCTGCCGCCAACATGGGGCTATACAGCGCTGAAGCAAACTGGGTAAAGCGGCCAAACAGGGTTTTTTGCCCTACCGGAATTGGTACCGTCTGGAGCAAGCCAATGCTGGGCTGTCGCTGCATGCGCTGCACCATGCGCAGTAGCGTGGCGCCGCTCATTAGGCTATCGGCGTCCAGCACGATCATAAAGTCGTAGTTGCGCCCCCAGCGGCGGCAAAACTCAGCGATATTGCCCGCTTTGCGACCCTCATTATTGGGCCGCCGCCGGTAGTGGATCGCGAGTTTGTTGGCGAAACGGCGCTGTAGCGCCCCCACGTGAGCTTCTTCCAGTTCCGCCACGCTGGCGTCCTGCGTATCGCTAAGGACGAACACTTCAAAGTGCTCACTCATGGGGCGTGCGGCTTCGCCTTCCTCGCTATCGTCAATGGCATAGCCCAGCAGCGAATGGCAGGTGGCTTCAAGCCCGGCAAAGGTGGGGATGGGCGGCTCGGCAAAAATTGGCATCACAATGGCGGTGCGGCTCACCAGCAGGCGTGCGCTGGGTGCTTCCATATCCAATTTACGTAGGCTTAGCGGATCGCGGCGCAGCGCGCACACCACGAAACCGCAGACCGCGCCCCAGAACGCCAGGGCAATCCAGGTAAAGGTCAGCGCGAACAACATCAGCATGGTGATCTGCCAGCCCATGGAGAGACTTCCGGCGACCCGGCTCATGGCGATACAGCCCGCGACGCTGGAAATCAGCACCATGATAGCGAGAAAGGCACGGCGGATTTTCAGCCAGGGAATCGATGGCGTTATATCGATTGTATTAGGCATCGGGGTACCACACGTAATTCCAGGTTTCGCTAACTGGTTCGCCGTTTAAGGTGAGCCTTAGGCGAACATCGCTGGGTTGATCGCTAGCGGGTAGTCGGAAGCTGGCTCGCCAGCCATTGTTGGGCAGTGATGTGACCTGGGGGAGCAGAACCTCACCGTGCAGGGCGCTGATATCTAACTCGACGGGCTGATCAGCGGTGAGCTCTGCTAAGGCACCTCCTTGAAAATCGACAATAAACTGGCGCTGACCTTGTGAGGCAGTGTCCGTTTGCCCCGGCACCGCCGCACTGCCATGGCGAGTGCGAATGGCGCGGCCAAGGTTGTGCGCGTCAGGCTGAGTGTTCAGCGTGTGAGTGAGATAGTGCAGGCGGCGGGATTCGCCGGCATCCAGGGTGTCGTCTGCCACCCAGTAGGCGACGATATTGTCGTGAGTTTCATCGGGGGTAGGGATTTCGACAAGTTCCACTTGGCCCGGGCCCCATTCGTCCAGCGGCACAACCCATTGGCTGGGGCGACGGTGATACTGGGCTTCGGTATCCAAATAACGGTTAAAATCCCGCTCTCGCTGCATTAATCCAAAGCCTTGAGGGGAGTCGTCTACAAAGGCGGATGTATGCAGGTGAGATGGGTTACTCAGCGGGCGCCAGATCCACTCGCCGCTACCGGTATGTATTAGTAGGCCATCGGAGTCGTGCACCTGTGGACGGAAATCGTCCGGCCGCTCTCGGCTTACCTCACCATAAGTGAACATACTGGTGAGCGGGGCGACGCCAAGCTTGGTAATATCTTGTCGGGCAAACAGCTCCGCTTCGACCTCGACCTGAGTATTCTCACCGGGTTGGATAACAAAACGATAAGCGCCGCTGACCGAGGGGCTATCCATTAACGCCAGCAGTTCAATTTGTTCGGCGTCAGCCTCGGGTTTATAGAGCCAAAACTCGCGGAACGCCGGGAACTCTTCGCCATCTGGTGAGGCGGTATCGATCGCCAGCCCGCGGGTGGAGAGCCCGTAAGCTTGGTCACGCCCGACAATGCGGAAGTAGCTGGCACCGAGAAATACGCCAAATTCGTCAGCGTAGTCACTGCTATTAAGAGGGTAGTGAAGGCGAAACCCCGCATGGCCGCTTCCGGCTAGATCTTGCTCTTTCAGCGCGGCGGCATTGCCGTCGTAGGAGTAGTCCGCTGCTGAAAAGGGTAGGGGGGTTACCGTGTCGTTGTCGATGACGTTCAAGGCAATCGGGGTTTGAAACAGAAAGCCGCTATGAAATAACTGTAGGCTAAAAGGGCTCTCGTCCTTCCAATAGGCATGGGCGGGATCAAAGCGAATTTGCCGGTAGGTATCGTAATTAAGCTCACGCAACACCTCGGGCAATGTCTCTTCGGGCGCTTGATAGGCCTCTTCTGCAAGCTGTTGGGCGCGTTCAATGACAGCGCTGAAGTGTTTGTCGTCTTCGGCAAATGCCGGTAAGGCCAGTGTGCAGCCTATGAATACCATCCATTTACCAGCCCGCCACCTATTAAAATGGTTACAACTCATGGGCGAAATCCTTTCCGGTGAAGGCCTGCAAAATGCATGGCCTTATGCCAAGCTAAGCGTGAAATTTTTACACAATAACTATACGATAAAATATTACAGTACATGATTATTGTGTATTTCAGCAGTCTTATTCCTTGCTCTCTTGTCTTACGCTTGGGTACACCTCCCTTCGAGGCTGGGCGCTGACAGACTGTAACTTTGAAACTGTAAGCTAAAGCAGGCATCTATGGGGATGCGATGAGTCGATTATTACTAATGCTGCTAACGCTGAATCTATTACTCATCGCGCCGCTCTGGTGGCGTTATGGTGAGATCAGCTCATATTTGCTTGCCTGGGAAGCGCTCATCATGGCGCCACTTATGCTGCTGCTTCCTGTCGGCCAGGCGCGCCGCATAGTGTCAGTAGTGCTCGTCAGTTGGGTCGTGTTGGCAACCGCTGCAAATCTAGGCACTGCCGCCACCCAAATGGCCTTTGCACGGCCACTCAATCTCTATCTTGATGTGCCTTTGCTGCGCTCAATTTATCATTTGCTAGTAGGTAATGTAGGCCAACTATTGGCAGTTTGCGCAATGCTACTGGGGGGAGCCTTGCTGATCGCCATCACCCTGGTTTTGGCACGCCTGCTGATGCCTCCCGTTGCCTACTCAGTTAAGCGCCTGCCTGGCGCGGTCGCGTTAACGTTGCTGGTCACTGCCACTACCGGTGCGGTGCTTGAGCTCAATGGTGTGCGGGTAATGGATAGCGCCCGTTTGCCGATGGTGAACACCACGCGTTTTCAGTGGCAGCAAATTACCGATACCCACGCCGCCCGCCTGGCTTTTACTGCACAGCTGGAGGCCGCACCAATGGAAGCCCGGCCATTACCGGGATTGGTGGGGCGCAATGTACTGCTCACCTTTATTGAGTCCTACGGTATCTCTGCGCTGAAAAAACCACGTTATTCCGACGTTCTTCTGCCTACTCTAGCCGAAATGCAGCAGCGCCTGGGTCAGCATGACCTCCACGTGGTCTCTGGCATGTTGGCCTCACCCATTCGCGGTGGGCAGTCATGGTTAGCCCACGCGACAGCCCTCAGTGGCCGCTGGATCGACAATCAGCTGTGGTATCAGCTGATGCTAGATAGCGGCCACTCCACTTTGATCGATGATTTTGGTGCTACTGGTCAGCGCACCCTTAGTGTCATGCCCGCCATTACCCTGGCGTGGCCGGAAGGGGAGGCCTACGGTTTTGGTGAAATTGCCGCAGCGAAAGATATCGCCTACGCCGGGCCTGCTCTCAACTGGGTAACCATGCCGGATCAATTTACTCTCGATTACACCCAGCGTTACTTGCTGGGTGAGACTCCGGTGTTTGCCCAATTGGCACTGATCTCCAGTCATGCCCCTTGGACACCCATCCTGCCTGTCTTGGATGATTGGTCATCCATTGGCGATGGGCGTATTTTTGCCCCTTGGGAGGATGCCGGTGACCCACCAGAAGTGTTGTGGCAGGACATTGAGCGCATTCGTGATCACTATGCCTGGTCGGTGGACTACGCTGTGAAAGTCACAGGCCGCTGGGCCGAACGCGTCGTGGATGACAATACCCTGATGATAGTGCTGGGTGACCATCAAGCCGCGCCGTTGATTACCGGCGACGATGCTAGCGCGGTAGTGCCGGTGCATATTATTAGTGGCGACCCTGAGCTATTGACGCCCTTTATAAAGCGTGGCTTTGTTTCCGGGACGTTGCCTAGGCTCGAAAATGTGAGCCACGCACCAAGAATGAGCCAGTTACGCCACTGGCTGCAGGCCGATTTTGGAGTATTCGCGGTGGATGCAGCCGCTGATGTGCAACAGGAATGATCGCTGGGGTAGGAGGTTCCTCTGATGTACGGCCAGTCACCGTTTCAAAGACAATGACAAGGACGCAGCAATGATTCAGCCAGTGATTTTAAGCGGGGGCAGCGGCACGCGGCTGTGGCCGCTTTCCCGCGAGCAGATGCCTAAACAGTTTTTGCGCTTAACCTCCTCCCAGAGTCTGCTTCAGCAAACCCTAAGTCGTCTAACCGGGTTAACCGACACCGTGCCAATGCTGATGGGCCATCACAGCCACCGCTTTTTAATGGCTGAACAGCTACGGGAAATGGATCACGCAGCCACCCTGGTACTTGAGCCTGAAGGCCGCAATACTGCTCCGGCGATTGCTTGTGCTGCGCTGTTGGCGCGCCGTACTGGCGATGACCCGCTACTGCTAGTGCTCCCGGCGGATCATGTAATTGGCGATATTCAGGCGTTTCAGCGTAGCGTTTCACTCGCCGTGCCGTTAGCCGAAATGGGTTACCTGGTAACCTTTGGCGTTGTGCCCACACAGCCTGAAACGGGTTACGGCTACATTGCTTGCGGCGAGCCGTTGGAAGGTGGCCATCATCTCGCGGCCTTTATTGAAAAGCCTGATGCCAAACGTGCGGCTGAGTTAGTCGATAGCGGCGATTACTTATGGAACAGCGGCATGTTTCTCCTTCGTGCTTCAAACTACTTAGAGCAGCTAAAACGGCTCCAGCCGAATATGCTGAAAGCCTGTGAAGAGGCGGTCAGCAGTGCGCATCGTGACCTGGATTTTCTACGCTTGGGTGAAGCGGCTTTTCGCCGCTGCCCTGCCGACTCCATCGACTACGCGGTGATGGAGCGCTGTGAGCACGCCGCGGTAGTGTCATTAGATGCCGCGTGGAGTGATATCGGCAGTTTTGACTCACTGTGGTCTGCCCTGGATACGGATGCAGCGGGAAATAGTGCCAAAGGCGATACCTGGCTAACCGATACGCAGGATTCGCTGATAATCGCCGAACACCGTTTGGTAGCCACCTTGGGTGTTAAAGACATCATCGTGGTGGAGACATCGGACAGCGTGCTGGTGGCTCATCGGGATAACGCGCAGCAGGTTAAGCAACTAGTTGCTGAGCTTATTAAAATGGAGCGCAGCGAGCCGCACTCAGCGCCACTTGTACACCGCCCCTGGGGCAGCTTCCAAGCCATGGATCACGGCGAGCGCTATCAGGTTAAGCACATTACCGTTAAGCCCGGCGGGCGGTTATCGCTACAGCGCCATCACCATCGCGCTGAACACTGGGTAGTGGTGAGTGGCACGGCCCAAGTCACTATCGGTGACCACAGCTTTTTAGTGACTGAAAACCAGTCCACTTACATTCCTATTGGGGCACTACACCGACTGGAAAACACCGGTAAAATACCTCTTGAATTGATCGAAGTGCAGTCTGGCAGTTATTTGGGCGAAGACGATATCGAGCGTTTAGATGATGTTTACGACCGTGATAACGATGAGTGAAGAACGGAATCAGTCGCAGTTTACCAAAGCCAGCTATTCGGGCGTGCCGGTGTTAACCCTTTGCGAACATCGACCCAGCCGAGCACGCAGCGCACGCCTAGCCATACCGCTAGCAGCGGCCAGAGCAGGGTGCCAACTATCACAATACTGAGTAAAAAAGCGATGCACGCATACAGCGTGCCGATCCAAAAGGTGCGTATCAGGTAACGATAGTGCTGCTGCAACCAGGGTGCCGCTTCTTTTCGATAAACATAGGCGATGATTACGCCAATCAGCAGGGTGATATTGGCTGTGACGATACCTGCTAGGTAGAGCGCGTAAATAATCTGTGGCGCGAGTATGTCATCGTGGGGTACAGGGGGTTGTGTCATCAGTGCTCTCTTTTTCAGCCTAATAAAGACGATAGTCGCGGAAATTGGCTAGATTTTGCTGCTCCTGCACTACTTTACGGTAGCGTTTGTACTCCCACTGATACTGTGCCGGTTCCAAGGCAATCGCGCTCTCGACGCTGGCATTGACACCAGTGGCAGACTGCACATCATCGTCGCTATAGACCCGTTCGTCGGCATCAAGAAAATGGATCTCAAACCCTTTACCAGGAATACGTAGCGCGACGCCGGTAACTACCCGCGCCTGAGTCCGGGCGACCAGTTTCGGCAGCAGGGTGGCGGTGTAGGCCTCGCGACCAAAGAAGGGCGCAAAAACGCCGCTGCCCCAGTCGGGCTCCTGATCAGGAAGTATGCCAATCGCTTCACAGCGTTTAAGCGCTTTAAGCAGCGCCGCCACACCGCGGGGGTTGGTGGGAACCAAACTTGCCCCCATACGCTCGCGGCCATGACGAATCACTGGATCGAGAGCGGTGATTTTGGGGGGCTCGTACATGGCGGTGAAAGGGAAATGGCTTGATAGCCAAAAATTAAGCACCTCCCAGTTGCCGAAGTGCGGGGCAAGTACAATCACGCCGCGGCCTTCTGCGCGGGCATTATCGAGCTTGTCGCGACCATGCACCGCTAAAATGCTGGCTTCTACTCTATTAGGTTCCGCCATCCAGGCGTGGCCCAGTTCCAGCATCGTAGCCGTTGAGTGGCGTAAACTTAATTGACCAAGGGATTTACGTTCCGCAATGGAGAGGTTTGGGAAAACAACCGCTAAGTTACGATCGGTTACCCAGCGCTCACGCTTATTAAAGCGGTAAACCAGGGGGCCGAGCGCCGAAGCAAAATGCCAGAGACGCGCAAGCGGCCAGCGTGATAGCTGACGCCACAGCCAACTGATTGCCCTGGCTTTGGAAAAACGCCTAGCGTTATTAGCCCCCTGTGGTGTCATCGTTAAATCAACCAAGTGTCTACATTGGAAGGTGCGCGCTTCTCTTGCAGCCCTTTGAAACCTTTAACACAGCGAATAATGAACCACACGGCTAGCGCCAGCAAAAGTGGGAAACCGATCACTGCAAAGAGCAATATCGAGAAAATAATGCCGTACGCCAATCCTATCCAGAAGGTGCGGATCTGGTAGCGGTAGTGCTCGTCCAGCCACGTAGGGCCTTTGCCCTTATAGACATAGGCAATGACCACACCAATAATCGAGGTGAAACCAAGTATAAAACTTGCTAGATAGAGGGCATAAATAACCATTGCCATGGTTGTGTCGGGCTGGGAGCTCTGCTCTCCGTTGATGACTTGGCCGTCGAGTGGGGATTCATCGTTATCAAGCATAACGTTTCCTTTCGATCAATCTGTATATGTGCTGAAGTGGGTGATGATGCTTGGCATATCAGTGAGTGCTATTTAAGCGCGATATATAATACCTGGATTCACTAGACTTAGCATTAACGCGAAGAGGGGCGGCAAATCTCTAGCAGGTTGCCGTCCGGGTCACGCAGGTAGATGGATTCAATCGGGCCATTGGCGCCTTGGCGAGCCACGGGGCCTAGCTCTACGTCAATCGCTAGTGCGTCTAAATGCTGCTTGAACTCATCCAGCGGCAGCTGGCAGCGCAGGCATAAATCCAGACTGCCAGGGGTGGGTGTGGCTGAAATGGGGGCAATGTCGGTATCGGTTTGATGTAGGCGAAGCGCCGTATCACCGAGCATTAGATCGACCCGCTGGGCATCGCGATAGCGCACGTCTAAGCCTAAAACCCGCGAGTAAAAATCAACTGCGCGACCCATGTCGGTCACTGTTACAACAAGATGATCTAGACCTGATAGCATGTCACTTTCCTTAATACGTAACGATAAGCCAGAGAATACGATGATGCGCCGCTGTCCGCTCTGCGCGGAATCCACTACTGCGCTCTACCACCGGGATCGGCGTCGTGACTACTACCAGTGTGCCACGTGCAAGCTGGTATTTGTCCCCCCCGAGCAGCATTTAAGCCCTGCTGCAGAAAAGGCCGAATATGATAAACATCAAAACTCGCCGCATGATACGGGATACCGGCGCTTTTTAGGGCGTTTATTTACCCCGCTGTTAGCTAAGCTCGAACTCAGCGCCCGCGGTCTTGATTTTGGTTCAGGGCCAGGGCCAACGCTGTCGGTGATGTTCGCAGAGCAGGGGCACCCGATGGCTATTTACGACCTTTTTTACGCCCCCGATGCCTCAGTTTTGACACAAATATATGATTTTATCACCGCCACAGAAGTTGTTGAGCACTTGGCGCAGCCTGGTAAGGTGCTTACGCAGTTGGCGGCTCAGCTCGCGCCAGGTGGTTATCTGGGCTTAATGACCAAACGCGTCACTTCGCCTCAGGCTTTTGCCCGCTGGCACTATATTAGCGACCCCACGCATATCAGCTTTTTTAGTGAGGAGACCTTCCGTTGGTGGGCGCAAAAGAATAGTTTAGTAGTGGAATTTCCTGGGCCAGACACGGTTATTCTACACAAAACGCTAACGTGAATAATTGTAACGTTAGAAAAGCATTGACTTTGCCCCCTTTGGGGCAATAATTGCGCGCCGCTATCCCGGCCTGACTCGATGTGCCAGGTGAGATGACGGTTCCTGTGGAAGCGCTTAGTAGCGTTTTCACGCCTGTTTTCAGTCTTTTGTTTCACCACTTTTAGGCAAGACGAGGTTTTCATGTCGCGGCAACTGCTAGCCATGGCGCTGGCGCCCCTGTTAGGGCTCTTCATTCTCGGGATTGGCAACGGTTTTCTTGCCACCTTAATTACCGTGCGCTTGGATGCTGCCGGTGAGTCGGCCACGGTCATCGGTATTGTCTCGTCGGCTTACTTTATCGGTTTAGCGTTGGGCGCAATGGTGAATGACCGCCTGTTGCTGCGCATTGGCCATATTCGCGCTTACGGCAGTTTTGCCTCATTAGTGGCCGTCACGGTGCTGCTGCAAGGCTTGTTCTTCGACCCCTGGGCCTGGTTTGTACTGCGCCTTATCGGCGGCTGGGCCACGGTAGGGGTTTATCTGGTTATCGAAAGCTGGCTGCTCACGTCAGGCGACCAGAAGGTTCGCGGCCGCCTGCTGGCGCTTTACATGATTTCGCTTTACGCCGCCGGCGTCTTGGGCCAACTGCTGCTGGGTGTGACCAACGCCATGGGCGTCACTGCGCCTTTTATGGTGATTGGGCTACTGGCCTCGCTCTCTGTTCTGCCTATGGCGATGATTCCCCGGGTATCACCGATTATGGAGCACGCCGAACCGCTTCCCCCCCATCGTCTGATCACCCTGACGCCCACCGGCGTGATGGGTAGTTTAGGCTCTGGGATGGTGGTAGCCGCAGCGTATACACTGCTGCCGCTCTATTTACAGCGCATTGGTATGAGTGTCAGCCAGGTGGGGCAGATGATGGCGGTGGTGATTATGGGCGCGATGCTGCTGCAGTATCCGATTGGCCGTTGGTCGGATCGCCACGACCGTCAAATGGTGCTGATCGGTATTAGCGGTTTCTGTGTACTCATCTCTGCGGCGATGCTCTGGCTGCCGCTCTCGACGCCGCTATTGGCGCTGCTGTTGTTCTTGCTTGGCGGTGGGGTATTTGCGCTCTACCCAGTGGCGGTGAGCCACGCCGCTGACCGCGCCCCCGCAGGGGCGCTGGTGCGCATGAGCCAAGGCCTGCTGCTGATCAACTCGATTGGCGCCACCATCAGCCCGCTAATGATTTCTCCGGTGATGACCGCCATGGGCGATGCGGGCCTGTTCTGGGCCTTCGGCTCACTCAGTCTATTCTTCTTAATGTTCTTCTCCTGGCGCCGTAGCGTGCGCCCGGCGCCAGTGCCCGTGGCACCCTTTACCCCGACTACGCCCATGACCGCTGCCGGTGCCGAGCTGGTGGTCACCGAAGAGTTGATTCAGGGGGCGTTGGAGCACGAGCATTTGGAGGATCTTTCCGATGCCGTATGGGATGTTGACGCCGCCGAACCGGTGGTAGGGCCGCCCGCGGAAGATGAGAGCCATATCACTTATTATGATGATGTGGAGCAAGCAAGTAAGCGAAAATAAATACGGGTGAAGACGCTAAACATAGCGGGTGATACCTTGGGCTAATGGTGTACGTGAGAGAGTATTACTACTATCAAGGGCGTACTTTCAAACAATTGTTTAATTTTTCAGCCCGAGGTTCGCCATGAATGTTTACGCCGCACCGGTACGCGATTTGCGCTTTGTGCTCGAAGAGCTGCTAGCGCACCGTTCGCTCAGCCTGCCGGGCTTTGAAGAAGCCACGCCCGATTTGGTCGAGGCGGTACTCGAAGAGGCCGCAAAGCTGGCCGGTGACGTCTGGGGCCCGCTTAACAAGATTGGCGATCAGCAAGGGGCCAAGCGCCACACCGATGGCAGCGTGACGACGCCGGAAGGCTTCGCGGCGGCATACCAGGCTTATGTCGAGGGTGGCTGGAATGGTATTGGCGTCTCTGAGTCGCTAGGCGGCCAGAACCTGCCCGAGGTGGTGGCCAGTGCGGTGCAGGAGATGCTTCACGGCGCCAATATGGCGCTAGGGCTCTGCCCCATGTTGACCGCTGGCGCTATCGAAGCGCTGGCCCATCATGGCAGCGATGCACTCAAAGCGACCTACTTGCCCAAGCTGGTGGAAGGCACCTGGACGGGCACCATGAATCTGACCGAGTCCCAAGCAGGGTCAGACCTCTCCCAAGTGCGTACCCGCGCGGTACCTGAAAACGACCACTACCGCATTAGCGGCCAGAAGATCTATATCACCTGGGGCGAACACGACGCCGCCGAAAACATTATCCACCTGGTACTGGCCCGTAAGCCTGATGCTCCGGCAGGCAACAAAGGCATCTCCCTGTTTCTGGTACCCAAGTTCCTGGTCAATGAAGACGGCTCGCTGGGTGAGCGCAACGATGTCACCTGCGCCTCTATTGAGCATAAGCTGGGCATTCACGGCTCGCCGACGTGCACCCTGAGTTTTGGCGAAAGCGGTGGTGCCATTGGCTACTTGGTCGGTGAAGAGGGGCGTGGCCTTAATCATATGTTCACCATGATGAACGAGGCGCGTCACAAAGTCGGTATTCAGGGTATTGGCGTGGCCGAACGTGCCTGCCAGCACGCCTTTGCCTATGCGTTGGAGCGTCGCCAAGGGCGCTCTCCCAAAACCCGTGGCGGCGCCGAGTGCACCATCAGCGATCATTTAGACGTGCGCCGTATGCTGCTCTCCATGCGCTCGCGTACCGATGCGCTGCGTGCGTTGGCGCTCTACTGCGCTGCCGAGTTGGACACTGCCCGCCACGCTGAAAATGATAATGCCCGCCAAACCGCCCAGGCCCGCGCGGATATTTTGATTCCAGTGATCAAAAGCTTCTCTACCGATCAGGCAGTGGATATCGCCTCCATGGGCATTCAGGTACATGGCGGGATGGGCTACGTGGAAGAGACCGGCGCGGCGCAGCTGCTACGTGATGCCCGCATTGCCCCTATTTACGAAGGCACTAACGGTATTCAGGCGCTTGATTTGGCGGGGCGGAAGCTCCAGCGTGACAGCGGCGAAGCGCTCACCGCGCTGCTTCGCGACGTTGCCGCCACCGTTGAGCAACTCAATGTCGATCCCGCATTGACAGCGTTGGGCCATGGCTTAGCCGCAGGCTTGGAAGATTTAAAAGCTGCCCAGGCGATTGTGCTGGAACAAGGCAGTGACCCTGACACCGGCGCAGATGCGGTGCAGGCTTATGCCACGCCGTTCCTTAACTTGGCGGGCCACGTGATGTGTGCTTGGCAGATGGGGCAGGCAGCGCTTAGCGCCCAAGCTGCCCTTAACAACGGCAGCGATGATCCCTTCTATACTGCCAAGATGCGCAGCGCCGAATTTGCTATTACCCAATGGCTGCCGGTAGGTCGCGCCCAGCGCGCGGTGATTGAGGCGGGTATGCAGTGTTTAAGCGAATTTGAGGTTCACTAACGTTAATTTCAGCCCGTATCGCCGCCCCTTTGGGCGGCGTTGTTGTTTCTAGGCGATCAAAACAACTATTTTAAACGAACCCTTAAAACGAACGCTTTCAATAATATCAACAAAGTTTAGGAGCTGATGATGACCGCTATCTTTGAGCAAGGCTTGCCCAAAACCGCTGCCAACCACGTGCCGCTATCACCGCTGACCTTTATCGAACGCTCGGCGTCGATCTATCCCGACTACCCCGCGGTAGTACATGGCAGCACGCGGCGCACCTGGAGCGAAACCTGGTCACGCTGTCGCCAGCTTGCCTCTGCGCTCGAAAAGCGAGGCATTCAGCCAGGCCAAACGGTGGCGGCGATGCTGCCCAATATTCCGGCGATGTTTGAAGCGCACTTCGGTGTGCCGCTAGCGGGATGTGTGCTTAATACACTGAATATTCGCCTGGATGCCGAAGCGATCAGCTATATGCTGGAACACGGCGAGGCCAAAGCCATTCTTGTCGATCCAGAATTTGCCGAGGTCATCCAGCAAGCGGTTGCCAAGCTTGCGCATAAGCCTTTGATCATTGATGTCGCCGATGTGGAGTTTCTCGGTGAGACCCAGAGCATCGGAGAGATTGAGTACGAGGCGCTGCTTAACGAGGGCGACGCTGACTTCGCCTATCAGCTGCCTGCCGATGAGTGGGATGCGATCTCGCTAAACTACACCTCTGGCACCACCGGCAAGCCCAAGGGGGTGGTTTATCACCACCGCGGCGCTTATCTCAATGCGGTGAGCAATATCATGGAGTGGGCAATGCCCCACCATCCGATCTACCTGTGGACGCTGCCGATGTTCCACTGCAACGGCTGGTGCTTTCCCTGGACGATTGCCGCCAACGCCGGGGTGAATGTCTGCCTGCGCCGCGTTGATCCCAAAAAGATCATGCAGTTGATCGCCGATGAAAAGGTCACCCATTTCAGCGGGGCGCCGATTATTCTTAATGGCTTGGTGAATCTACCGGCTGAAGACAAATGTGAGTTTGATCACCCGGTGAAAGTGACCACCGCTGGTGCCGCGCCGCCAGCCTCAGTGATTTCCGGAGTCGAAAAGCTAGGCATTGAGGTCACCCACGTATACGGCCTTACCGAAGTATACGGCCCGGTAACGGTGTGCGCCTGGCGAGAGGCGTGGGATGAATTACCCATTGAATCGCGGGCCAAAATCAAAGCCCGCCAGGGGGTGCGCTACCACATGCTCGAAGCGCTCTGTGTGGCTGATCCGCTCACCATGGAACCAGTGCCCAAAGATGGCCAAACCATGGGTGAGATAATGATGCGCGGCAACAACGTGATGAAGGGCTATTTAAAGAACCCGGAAGCCACCGAGCAGGCGCTGGAGGGCGGCTGGTACCACACCGGCGACTTGGCGGTATGGCATCCTGATGGCTATATCGAGATCAAAGACCGCTCCAAGGACATTATTATTTCCGGTGGTGAAAATATCTCGACCATCGAAGTGGAAGACGCTATTTACGGCCATCCCGCCGTTGAAGAGGCAGCGGTGGTTGCCAAGCCCGACGAGAAGTGGGGCGAGACGCCCTGTGCCTTTGTGAAGCTCAAAGTCGGTTATGGTGAAGTCACCGAGGCCGATATTATCGCTCACTGTCGCGAACATTTGGCGGGCTATAAAGTGCCCAAAACGGTCATTTTCAGCGAACTCCCGAAAACCTCAACGGGCAAGATTCAAAAATTCGTACTGCGCGAAGAAGCCAAGCAGCATTGATAACCCCCCAGTGGTAATAATAGATAGAGGAGAGCGTGCATGAGCGACCAACTTATTGGCGTTGTAGGAGCCGGTACCATGGGGCAGGGCATTGCCCAAGTAGTGGCTGCCAGTGGCTATCAGGTGCACCTTTACGATGTGGCTGAGGAACAGTTAAACCGCGCTAAGGCGAATATCGACAAAGGCTTAACCAAACTGGTGGCGAAAGAAAAGATCAGCGAGGCAGATAAAAGCGCTGCCTTAGCGCGCGTGTCGACTACCACCTCGCTGGATAGCTTGAGCGACTGCGCGGTGATTATTGAAGCCGCCCCTGAACAGCCAGAGCTGAAAGAGAAACTGTTTCGTGACCTAAGCCGCTTAAGCAGCACCGCGATTCTGGCCTCCAACACCTCGTCGCTGTCGCTTACCCGCTTGGCGGCAGTATGCCAGCACCCCGAGCGAGTAGTAGGTATGCACTTCTTTAACCCGGTGCCGGTGCTCAAATTGGTGGAAGTGATTCGTGCCGAGCAAACCTCGGACGCTACCGTGGACGAGATTGAAACCCTCGCTAAAGCGTTGGGTAAAACCGCCGTGCCGGTAGGCGACGCGCCGGGCTTTGCGGTGAATCGCCTGCTAGTGCCAATGATCAACGAAGCGGCTTTTATTGTTCAAGAAGGCACTGCAACACCGGAAGCGGTGGATGAAGCCATGAAGCTCGGCGCGGCTCACCCCATGGGGCCGCTAGCGCTGGCAGATTTAATCGGCCTGGATGTCTGCCTGGCGATTATGGAAGTGCTTCAAGAGGGCTTTGGCGACCCCAAATACCGTCCTTGCCCACTGCTTAAGCGCATGGTCGCAGCGGGCTACCTTGGCCGTAAGAGCGGTCGCGGTTTTTATCACTACGACTAGCTTGCGCTGAACAAAAGAGCGCGGCATAAAGAAGTCATTGCCACTCAACCAAGCGTTCGCTAGGGTTGAGTGGTGTTCACTTTAATATTCCATAACAAATCGAATAAGGAGTCCGCCATGAGCGAAGCAGTGATCGAGAAGGTTGATAACGATGGGATGGTGCGGCTGACCATCAATCGTCCTAAAGCGCTGAATGCCCTGAACAGCGATGTATTAGCCGCGCTGGAAGCGCATCTGGTAGAGCTTGAGTCCCACCCGAACCTACGTGCTGTGCTGATTACAGGCGCGGGCGAGAAGTCCTTCGTAGCGGGTGCTGATATCACTGAAATGCGTGAGAAAACGCCTGAAGAAGCGCGGGCTTTTGCCATGCAAGCGCTGCGAACCATTAAACGCCTAGAGACTCTGCCCGTGCCGGTGGTCGCGCTGGTGAACGGGTTTTGCCTTGGCGGCGGCTGCGAATTGGCACTGGCCTGCGACTGGGCGGTAGCCAGCGACAACGCGGTGTTTGGTCAACCGGAAGTGCTGCTGGGCGTCATTCCTGGCTTTGGGGGTACGCAACGCCTGCCACGCCGCGTTGGCCCCGCGATGGCGATTGATCTGGTCACCACCGGGCGCAAAATCGACGCCCAAGAGGCACTGCGTATCGGCTTGGTGAACCGGGTAATGCCGCAAGCAGAGCTGGAGAGCTACGCTGAAGAGCTCACTAAACAGCTTAAAGGTAACGGCCCGCAGTCAGTGCGCGGTGCCAAGCAGGCGGTTCACGACGGGATGGATCAAGACCTGGACAGCGCGCTGGCGCTGGAAACCAGCCTGTTTGCCTTCTGCTTTGCCGGTGATGAGCAGAAAGAAGGTATGGCGGCCTTTGTCGAGAAGCGTAAAGCTAATTTCTAAGCCTTTATTCATTCCAGTTTTACTTATTTAGGGGGTGGCGCTTGCGTCATCCCCGTTTTATTCTCAAAGGCTTCCTACTACTGATCTCTTCGGAGTTGCCACGATGCAATGGGCCGCGTTTATCCTCGCCGCGCTGGGTTTTGCCTACCTCCCTGGGCCTGCGATGTTGTATACCGCAGCGCAAACCCTGGGGCGCGGCCGACGAGCAGGGTGGTTAGCGGTCATGGGTGTGCACATGGGCTGCTACGTTCATGTGGTAGCCGCTGCGCTAGGCTTGGCACTGCTGTTTGCAGCGATTCCGCCTGCCTATATCGCCATGAAAATCATTGGCGGGCTCTACCTGCTCTGGATGGGGTTGCGGCTATGGCAACAGGGCATTCGTGCCCATGGCGATGAGGTACCGCTGGCAACCACTAAACGCGTGCTGCGTGACAGCTTTTTGGTGGAGGTGCTCAACCCTAAAACCGCGCTTTTCTTTGTCGCGTTTCTGCCCCAGTTTGTGCAGCCCGAGAGCGCTATGCCGGTAGCGTGGCAACTGCTCTGGTTAGGTATCGCCACCAATGCGCTGTTCTCATCGGCTGATGTTGTGGTGGTGCTGCTGGCCAGCCCATTGCGTGAGTGGTTACAAAAATCCCATGGTTCCTCCCGACTCATTCAGCGCATTGGCGGTGGTGTATTAATGGGGTTAGGCGGTAATACGCTGGCTCAGGCGGCACGTTAAGAGAGGCTGCCTTCATCGATCGGTTAATTCAATTCTCCACAAAAGGAGCGCTGCATGTTTGATCTCTATATTGCCAACAAGAATTACTCTTCTTGGTCGCTGCGCCCTTGGGTGCTGATGAAAGCACTGGAGATTCCGTTTAACGAACACCTGATGCCCTTTGAAGGGGGCACTGGCGCGAGTCATGCCACCTTTACCCGCTTTTCCCCTTCAGGCTTAGTGCCTTGCCTAGTGGAGGTGACGGACGAAGGCGAGCTGGCGGTGTGGGACTCCCTGGCGATTGTTGAGTATCTGGCCGAGCAGCACGCTAATGTCTGGCCGAGTGATAAAGCTGCCCGCGCCTGGGCACGCTCAGCCACAGCAGAGATGCACAGCTGCTTTAGCGCCCTGCGCGGCGAGTGTCCAATGAACTGCGGTATGCGGGTGGAATTGAATAGCTTATCGGCTAATCTCCAGGCCGATGTGACACGTGTGGATGCGCTATGGCAGCAAGGGCTTGAGCGCTTTGGCGGGCCGTTTTTAGCGGGTGAAGCCTTCTCCGCGGTAGATGCGTTTTACGCCCCTGTGGCCTTTCGCATGCAGACATTCAGCTTGCCGGTTAGCGAGAAGCCCCGGGCGTATGTCGAGCGCTTGTTAGCGCTGCCTGCCATGCAGGCATGGTATCAAGCCGCGCTAGAAGAGCCGTGGCGGGAGTCCATGCACGAGGCCGATACGTTGAAAAATGGCACAGTGACAGCTGACCACCGCAAAGCTTAACCTTTCAGGCTATTCACCAAGGACACCCTGCATCGGGTACACTGACGCAAATTTCGTTTGGAAACTTCCATGGCTCTTAGCGCAACGCCCTACAAAGTTGATATTAACCTGACCGATTTGGATCGCGGGGTGTATGAAACGCTGCGCTTTACCGTGGCTCGCCATCCATCAGAGACCGAAGAGCGCATGACCGCGCGCCTGCTCGCCTATGTGCTGTGGTATAGCGAAACGCTTGCCTTCGGGCGTGGGCTTTCCGATGTAGATGAACCGGCACTGTGGGAGAAAAGCCTAGACGGTCGCCTACTGCACTGGATCGAAGTGGGTTTGCCCGATGCCGAGCGGGTTACCTGGTGCTCACGTAGGGCAGAGCGCGTGTCCCTCCTTGCTTACGGCCGGGTAGATCAATGGGAAAGTAAAGTGTTGCCCAATGTGGCATCGCTGAAAAATGTCCATGTGGCGGGCCTGCCACAAGAGGCTCTAGCGACTATCGCTAAAGACCTGCCAAGGGCGATTAATTGGGCGGTAATGATCAGCGAAGGATCGCTGTTTATTACCGATGAAAATGGCCAGCATGAAATTACCCCGCAATGGCTGCTGCGCGACAGATAGTGATTGACCTTGGTCATTAGCCTACAAACTTCGGTTTAGTCTACTACGCTATAAATCTGAGCAATCAACAGCATAAGGGGTGTCCTACGGGCCATCCCTTACCCTAATTTTAGTGACTTAGCTTTTTCTGTCGAAGACAGTAAAAGTATGCTTGCTATCTTTTTGCATAATTACATACAATCAACAATGTTTGTTGCTATTCTTAATCAAGCAGTTTCAAAAAACAGGCCCAAGACCTATCTCAAGGAATGAGTAATGAAAGCAAAGACCCCTTTACGATGGCAGCTGCTACCGCTCGTGGCTGTAGTAAGCCTGCTGCCAGCACTGGCGCAAGCCGACGATAGCATCCTCTCGATTAAGCACGAAAATGATGGCATGGCCAGCAGCGATGATGGCCACTTTACCAGCGGCTTTGAGCTAAATTGGGCGTTTGAACCTGAAGCGCAAAGCTGGACGCAGCGCTTGGCCACCGCGTTGCCTGATAGCCTCATTGGCAGCGCTGACATGGCAGCTTTTCGTCTGGTGCATCAGATTTATACGCCAAACAATATTGAGCAGCGTGGACTGATCGAAGATGATCGACCCTACGCAGGGATTGTTTACGGCGGTATGTCACTTTACGAAGATGTGCCCACGGGCAACTGGCGCCAAGCGACTGACCTGCACCTGGATATTGGCTTGGTAGGGCCTTCGTCGCTTGCCGATAGCATTCAACGTGAAGTGCATCGCATTACTGAAAGCGACCGCCCCAGCGGTTGGGATAACCAGCTTGGTGATGAAGCCATCGTCAACGTCTCCATGCGTCGCCAGTGGTGGCATAGCTCCCCATTGATCGGCAAGCAGTTTGCCCATGGCCCCAGCATCAGCGCTGCTTTGGGCAACCTCTATACCTACGCAAGCGCTGGGTATAGCGTGCGTTGGGGAGATGAGGCCCCTGGCATTCCTACACTAACGCCAAACTCCGGCAGCCGACACTATATGACGGGTAAAGAGGGGTGGCAGTGGTACCTGTTTGCCAGCGTCGACGGTTACTACATGGCGCAGAATCTGACACTGGACGGTAATACGTTTAGAAATAGTCACTCGGTTGATCGCAAAGAGTGGGTGGGCGATGTCTCCGCGGGGTTGGCGCTTGCCTGGGATGATTGGCAGGTCACCTACGCGGCTGTTCAACGCTCACGTGAATTTGACGGCCAGGAAGAGCAGGATAAGTTTGGTTCTATCACGCTATCTAAACGCTTCTAAAACAGTTCGGTTAGTCACTCGCGTTCAACGGGAAAGGAGTAGTGCTTATGGCTAACAAGTACCCCCACACCCCAGATGGGCGCTACTTTGTCGCCAAAAATCGGCTTTGGCGCTGCACTGACCCGCGTTTAGATGAAGAGCAAAGGCGAGCCCATATCAAAGAGTTGATGAAAGCCCGTCGAGCGGTTAGAGCAGCCCAGCAAAAAGACGATGAAGATGCGCTTCGCCAAGCCCGCAACGCAGTGCAGAGCGCTAAAGAAGCACTCGGAGAGCGTGGCCCCGTCTGGTGGGATGATGAAGCCCCCGATGAAGGCGGCCTTGCGCCCCATAACAGTTCCTATGCCGAGTGGTGGGAGCGTCATCACTCAATGCCCTCCTAGCGTATACAACAGACTCAGGGCTGCTAGCCTACGTAGAGGTGTGTGATGTCCACATACCACTCGGCGTCTAGGAGTAAGGGTCAATGGAACTGGGTTTTTTCAATAGCTGGGGTAGTTTATTACGCATTGTGATCGTTGGAGTACTGGCATACGCCACGCTTGTTCTCTTCCTGCGCCTGTCAGGCAATCGTACGCTTTCGAAAATGAATGCCTTCGACTTAATCGTGACGGTAGCGCTGGGCTCCACGCTGGCCACTGTGCTGCTATCTAAAGATGTCGCCTTGGTGGATGGGGCGGTCGCGTTAGCATTACTGATTTCACTTCAATTTATAATTACCTGGACAAGCGTGCGATTTCGTTGGGTTCGTCGGTTAGTCACTGGCGAGCCGCTGATGCTGCTCTATCAGGGCGAGTTTCTGTTAACGTCGCTGCGACAAGCGCGGGTAACCCAAGACGAAGTCCTTTCGGCCATTCGCAGTAGTGGGCTTAGTGACGTGACCAGGGTAGAAGCAGTGGTGTTAGAAACCGATGGTTCATTAAGTGTCGTCAAACGGCAGGCGGAGAGCCGTCAATCCAGCTTAGAGGGTGTTAGGGGCCCCCATTGAAGCCAATTCATAGCTCATATGTCTAAGTAATATTAGTTTTTGCGTTCACGTTTCTGCCTAGCGATGGTACTCTTCGCCACTGTTAATTTTAAGGACGCAACGTGAATATCAAAGCTGATCTTTCCATTCTCGATATTATTGGCCATCTGATTGTTTGGGTGGTACTCAGTATTGTTACTCTTGGCATAGCGCTGTTTTTCTTCCCCTATTCGTTTTCACGATTTGTGATTAACCGTACCTCGGTAGTGGATGCTGCTGGGGTGGAGCGAAAAATGGTTTGTGATATCAATCTGTTCAGCAACATTGGCCACATTATCCTCTGGATGCTGATTTCGCTGGTCACCTTTGGACTGGGGTATATTTTTTACTTCTACCGGGTATGGAATTACGCCTTGAATAACTCACGGGTTGCATAGTCTTAGCTTGTAATCTGAAAGCTACCAAGAGCCTACGCTGAGAGATCAAGCGCAGGCTCTTTTGTTGGGCTACTTACTCCCCGTCAGCCAGTTTATCTTGGGTGCGAAGTTCAAAATCGCTGGCATCATGACGTTCGTGCAACTGCTCGTGCAGCTCGCCAAAGGAGCGGTTGACCATACGGCCGCGTTTAACGGCGGGGCGCTCATCGATCTCTTCCGTCCAGCGTAGAACGTTCTTGTAAGTGTGAGCTTCCAAGAACTCGGCCGCTTCGTAAACGCGATTTTTCACCAGCGCGCCATACCAAGGGTGAATCGCCATATCGGCAATGGTGTACTCATCGCCGGCCATAAAGCGATTTTCCGCCAAGTGGCGGTCAAGCACATCAAGCTGGCGCTTGACTTCCATGGTGTAGCGGTCAATCGGGTACTGATACTTTTCCGGTGCGTAGGCGTAAAAATGGCCAAAGCCGCCGCCTAACATCGGCGCGCTGCCCATTTGCCAGAATAGCCAAGAGAGGCATTCGGTACGCTTCGCCGGGTCGCTGGGTAAGAACTCGCCAAATTTTTCAGCCAAATAGAGCAGGATTGCGCCAGACTCAAACACTCGCTGGGGGGGATTGGCTGAGTGATCCATCAGTGCCGGAATTTTGGAGTTGGGGTTCACCTCGACAAAGCCGCTGCTGAATTGATCGCCTTCGCCAATTTGAATCAGGTAAGCGTCGTACTCAGCGCCTGTTACGCCTTTCTCCAGCAGCTCTTCCAGCATCACGGTGACTTTGACACCATTGGGCGTGGCCAGGGAGTAAAGCTGAAGTGGGTGTTTGCCTACCGGCAGCGCCTTGTCATGGGTAGGGCCTGCGATTGGGCGATTGATATTGGCAAATTTACCACCGTTGCCAGGTTCCCATTTCCAAACGCTCGGCGGAGTATAGGTGTTGTCGCTCATTAGTTTCCTCGCTATAAATATTCTATCAGTGTCAAAGCAGCTACAAGGGGTAGCTAGTGATTAGCCTGATAATAAAGTAGTTCATTTTCCCAAATGAGGTGGCGGATGCGTGTTATTGGTGTACTCGGCGGTATGAGCTGGGAATCTACCCAAGGCTACTACCGGGCCTTAAACGAAGGCGTAAAAGCGGCGCTAGGTGGCTTTCATTCGGCTAAGATCGTGATGGTTAGCGTCGATTTTGCCGACATTGAAGCACTGCAGCAGCAAGGCGATTGGCACGCGGCTGGCGATCTGCTGGCCAGCGCTGCCCAAAGCGTCGAGCGGGCGGGCGCCGATTGCCTGCTGATTGCCACTAACACCATGCATAAAGTGGCACCTGCCATTGAACAGGCTATTGCTATTCCGCTGCTGCATATTGCCGATGCCACGGCTGAACAACTCACCGCAGACGGCATTACCCGGGTTGGCCTATTGGGTACGCGCTTTACCATGGAACAGGACTTTTATATTGGTCGATTAGAACAGCGGTTCGGCATTGAGGTCGTGGTGCCGGATCAGTCTGAGCGCGACATCGTTCATCGGATTATCTTTGATGAACTTTGCCAGGGCCGCATTGAAGATGAATCACGTCAGCGCTATTTGGCAATCATTGATGCCTTGCATGCCCAAGGCGCCCAGGGGGTGATTTTAGGCTGTACCGAAATCGCCATGCTGGTAGGCCAGGGCGATACCGCGGTGCCCCTTTACGACACCACCGCTCTGCATGCCCAGAGAGCGGTGGCGTGGGCGCTAGCTAAGTAGGTGGCTAGCGGCTTATACCAACGTCAGGGTGACATTAATATTGCCACGGGTCGCGTTGGAGTAGGGGCAGACAACGTGGGCTTTATCGACCAGCTGCTGGGCAACGTCTTGCTCAAGGCCAGGCAGACTGATTTTTAGCTCGACTTCGATGCCAAAGCCGGTAGGAATGGCGCCGATACCAACGTGGCCATCAATTTTCGTATCCTGGGGTAGCTTTACTTTTTCCTGGCCAGCGACATGCTTTAGTGCGCCTAAAAAGCAGGCCGAGTAGCCAGCGGCAAAGAGCTGCTCAGGATTGGTGCCATCACCGCCTGCGCCTCCCAGCTCTTTGGGCGTGCTGAGTTTAACATCCAGCGCGCCATCGGACGATTTGGCCTGGCCTTCACGGCCGCCGGTAGCAGTGGCGTGGGCACGGTAAACAACATTTTCAATAGTGGTCGTCATTTGCTATCTCCTGTCGGTATTTTCATTATGAACTTACGCTATTAACTTAGCGCAGCTTTATTTTGCGCGCAATATAAATGCCAAATAAATCGCTACGCCCTGCGCCAAAAAGCAAAGGCTACTGGTTCTTTTGCAGGCTATCACGCAGCCGCACTAAGTCCTCTTTAAGCATGGTCAGTGCCTCAATTGACTGCTCGCTGGCATGCACCACACAGCTGGGAATATCGCACGCCTGTTCGCGCAACGCTTTGCCTTTGTCTGTGAGGTAAAGCTCTACTACGCGTTCGTCTTCATGGCTGCGTTTGCGATTCAACAGTTGATCGGCTTCAAGTCGCTTAAGCAGCGGCGTAAGTGAGCCAGGGTCTGTTAGTAGGCGCTTACTCATAGTGCCTACCGTGATGCCATCGTTTTGCCAAAGCACCAGCATCGCCAGGTATTGCGGGTAAGTTAGCCCCAACTTTTTGAGCAAGGGTTTATAAACTTTGGTCATCATCAACGAGGTTGAATAGAGCGCAAAGCAAAGTTGGTGATCGAGCTCTAATTCGCTACAAGATGGTTGCACAAGTATGGGTTCCGATCCGAAATACGTAGGGTAATGTAGCGCGGGAAGCAGTTAGTGGCTATCCCTAGACGTTGGTCGTAAGTTGGCAGTTTTGTTTTGACACGCACAGGGCAGGTAGCTAGCCTTCGCTTACTGGATGTTACCGGTAACAAGTTGCCGTTCATTGAATCAGCCATTAACAACCTCGCTATTAACGACTCAGCTATTAACAACCCAGTCATTAACAACAACGAGTATTTGGAGATAACGCTATGACACCTATTTGGCGCAACACACTGACCTTCGTCGGCGCGACCACCCTGACATTTGGTATGGCTCATGCCCAGAGCCCTGAGCTTTCTGATCCGCCTGAGATTGAAGGCGAGGTAGTTGGCGACCACGGCTCGCATACTTTGCGCATGGGCATCGGCCTTGCGGAAAGTTCGCCACAGTACCTATCCAGCCAATACTTTGGTGAGATTCTGGAGCAGCGTACCGACGGCCGTATTACCGTTAATGTCTTCCCTAACAGTCAGTTAGGTGATGACGTTCAAATGATGGAAATGCTGCAAACCGGTACGCTGGATATGACCTATCCTTCCAGCTCTGCCACCACTGGTTACGTTGAAGAACTAGCCGCTTTCGATCTGCCGTTCCTGCTCCCTAGCCGTGAAGCAGCCGTGGCTGTGATGCAGAGCGATGTGGCCCAGGACATGCTGGATGCCTTTGAAGGTACCGGTCTGAAAGCGCTCGCCTTCTCTGAGAATGGCTATCGTCAGCTCTCGAACAGCGCACGCCCGGTGGCGAGTCCTGAAGACGTTGCAGGTCTAGATGTGCGCGGTTTAAGCGTACGTACCATGGAAAACCCGGTGCACCTGGCAATTTGGGAAGCGTTAGGCGCCAACCCAACGCCGATGGCCTTTGGTGAGCTGTTCTCTGCCATGGAGCAGGGCGTTGTTGATGGCCAGGAAAACCCATGGAGCACCATCCTCACCTCTAACTTCCATGAGGTGCAGGATTATGGCACTGAGACGCGTCACGTCTATACTCCCTTTATCATGATGCTTTCTGAGCGTACCTGGGATCGTATGGCGCCCGAGTACCAAGAGCTGGTGCTGGAAGCGGCGCGTCAGTCCGCTGAATATGAAATTCAGCTTTCTGCTGAATACGATGATTGGTCACGGGATCAGCTTGCAGAGCGCGGAATGGAAATTACCCGCCTGGACGATGAGCAGTTAGCCGCGTTCCAGGATGCCGTTCAACCGGTTTATGAAGAGTGGGCGCCGCGTATTGGTGAAGACCTGATCGCCGACATTCAAAAGATTGTTGAAGAGAGCAGCAACTAAACCTTACGTTTAGCGCACTACTCGGGCAGGCCATTGGGCCTGCCCGACGTGTCAGTGCCCTGGAGCTCCTATGTCACTCTCCTCTACACCCCCAAATACCCCCACGCCGATTGAAGATCCATCGGTGTATCTGGATGACCCTAATCGCAAGTTGCTGGAAATCGATACCGATACTCGCCAAGGCCCGGCATTGTTCCGCTGGATGACTTTAGGCATGGAGTATTTGATCGGCGCTATTTTAGTGGCGTTGATTGTGTCCGTTTCCTGCAACGTGGTGGGACGTGCGTTGTTTAATAACTCGCTGCCGTGGGCGGATGAGCTCGCGCGTATGCTGTTTATATGGCTGGTATTTATCGGTGCCGCTGCGGCGTTTTCCCGTTACGAGCACATTGCCGTTGACGCTCTTGTACGGCGCCTGCCGCTGCGCTTGGCGCATATGCTATATCTGCTGCAGCACCTGATTATTACCGGCCTCATGGTAGTGATGATTTGGGGCGGCTACCAAGTATTGGCACACTCTAGTGGGCGTTCGGCGATTATGGACGTGCCGCTGAGCTTTATCAGCCTTTCGCTGGTGCTATGCGTCATTTTTATTGCGGCGGTATCGATGTGGCGAATGTGGGTCAGCCTGAACGTTATTCGACACCCTGAGCGGGAGCGCTAATCATGCTATGGATTTTTCTGGCTATTTTATTGGCCTCCATCGTTATCGGGCTGCCCATTGCCTTTGGCCTGGGCGTTGCCGCGTTGGTGATGGCGGTACTCTCTGATATTCCACTGTCGATCATGATCGAGCAGTCCATCCGCGGGGTAAATAGCTTTCCGCTGCTGGCAATTCCGTTCTTTATTTTAGTCGGTGAGGTGATGAGCAATGGCGGTATCGCTCGCCGCTTGATGGAGCTGGCTGGCGCTATGGTGGGCTTTATGCGCGGCGGGCTAGGGCAGGTTGCTATCACCGGCTCGATGTTCTTTGGCGGCATCAGTGGGTCAGCGGTGGCCGATACGGCCGCTACCGGTGCGATGATGATTCCCTCTATGAAAGAACAGGGGTATACGGCTGCCAATGCCACCGCAATTAATACCGTATCGTCAGTAATCGGGATCATTATTCCACCCTCGATTCCTCTGATTCTCTACGGCATCGTCACTGAGACTTCCATTAGCCGCCTGTTTATCGCCGGTATTATCCCCGGCCTGCTGATTGGCTTTGCGCTGATGGTGACCACCTATATTCTTGCCAAAAAGGATGGTGGCGGCGTGCAGCAGTTCCGCTGGGATCGTCTTTGGAAAGCCTTCAAAGATGCCTGGATGGCGCTAGTGCTTCCGGTGATTGTGATTGGCGGTATTATTGGCGGCGTGTTTACGGCCACCGAAGCCGCCGTAGCGGCACTGCTCTATTCGCTGGCTATTTCGCTGGTGGTCTACCGCGAATTCAAGCTTAAAGAGCTTGTCGGTATGCTGATTCGTACGGCCCGCTTGACCGGTATGGTCATGATGTTACTGGCGTTTGCGACGGTAATCGCTTGGTTCCTGACCATTAATATGGTGCCGCAAACCCTGGTTAGCCAAGTTCAGTCGATCACTCAAGACCCGTTTATGCTGCTGTTGATTGTGGCCTTCTTGCTGCTGTTGGTGGGATTTGTGATGGACTTGACTCCGGCAATGGTAATTATGGCGCCTATGCTGGCTCCCATTGTCACCTCGGTGGGCGTTGATGCGGCTTACTTCGGCGTGCTGATGGCCTTTGTATTGGGCATCGGGTTATTAACCCCACCGGTGGGCACCTGCCTCTATGTAGGTTGCGGTGTAGGTAAAGTTTCTATGGAGTCGTTGGTCAAAGCCATGCTGCCTTACTATGCGGCTCTCTTGGTGGTGTTGGTGATCCTGGTCGCTTTCCCAGGTATCGTTACCTGGCTGCCCGACCTCACCGCCGTGCGCGGCAATTAATAGGAGAGCCTCTGTGAAGACCCTCTCGCATCGTATTTTGGTGATGGGCGTGTCCGGCTCAGGGAAGTCGCACATTGGCCAACAGTTGGCGCTAACCCTAGGAGCGACCTTTATCGATGGTGATGACTACCACTCGCCCGCTAACGTTGCCAAAATGGCTAGCGGCAAGCCGCTTAACGACGATGACCGGAGCGAGTGGCTGGATACCTTGGCGGCGCTGTTTGCCGAGTATCGGGCAAAGAGTGAATCGCTGGTGATTGCTTGCTCTGGGTTGAAAAAACGCTACCGCGATCGACTGCGACAGGGCGACTCAGCGTTGCAGATCCTGTATTTAGAGGGCAGCCGGGAGCTACTGCTTGAACGGCTTGAAACCCGGGCCGGGCACTTCTTTAAAGGTGATACCATGTTGGCCAGCCAGCTGGCCGACTTGGAACCACCGAGTAGAGAGGAGGCCTTCAATGCCTCGATTGCTTTATCGCCCCAAGTGATCGTTACGCAATTTGCTGCCACATTGTCGACGCCCAGCCACTCGCTAAGTTAAAAGGCAGGAATAAGCATTAGGGTCGCTGCTGGTTAGGCTAGGCCCTATCGCTTACACGTTGCATAAGGCAGTCACTTTTTGAAGAAAAAACGCCCAACCCTGCAGGATATCGCCAATCACGTAGGGGCTACCAAAATGACGGTAAGCCGCTGCCTGCGCGACCCTGAAACGGTCTCGGAAGGCCTCCGAGAGCGTATCTTCTCGGTTGCTGAGCAGATTGGCTATATTCCCAATCGCGCACCGGATTTGCTCTCACGGGCGACCAGCCACTCCATCGGGGTGCTGGTGCCGTCGCTTACCAATCAGGTATTCGCCGATGTCATCCTCGGTATCGAAACGCTGACGGAGCCGGCAGGTTATCACCTAATGCTTTCCCACTATGGCTATAGCCCAGAGCTTGAGGAGCGGAGTCTGGCATCTTTGCTCTCCTATAACGTCGATGGGGTGATTCTGTCTGACCGTGACCATACACCGCGCAGCCTGCGCATGCTGGAAACCGCCGGCATTCCAATTGTTGAGATCATGGACACCCACCGCCCTCCGCTGCAGCAGGTAGTGGGCTACGATAACGTTCAAGCGGCGTATGACATGGTGAGTGAGATGATCCGACGTGGTCGACGTCAGGTGATTTATCTGGCGGTGCGCTTGGATGAGCGCACCCGACAGCGTGAGCAGGGCTACCGTCGCGCCATGGAGGAGCATGGATTAACACCCGTCACCTTACAAAGCACTCAGCGCTCCTCTTACAGCGTGGGGGCGGCGCTGCTGCAACAGATAATCGTCGATTATCCAGCGGCGGATGGCCTGTTCTGCACCAACGATGACGTCGCAGTAGGGGCCTATTTCGAGTGCCAGCGGCGGGGGATTGATGTACCTGGGCGGATGGCCTTGGCTGGCTTCCATGGCCACGACGTGGGGCACGTTATGACGCCACGGCTTGCCAGCGTAGTCACTCCGCGTCAGGCCATAGGCGAAGCGGCAGCGGCGGAATTATTGGCGCGGATTCGTGGAGAATTGCTAACCCAGAAAGTGGTTGATTTGGGTTACCGTATTGAAGTGGGAATGACCTTATAGAGCGCGTTATCGAGTAGCCGTTAGCGGCGTAAATGACTAAAGTAGCCTTTTACTTTTGTCGCGAGGCCGTCGTGCAGATTACTCAACTCAATATTTACCCCGTCAAATCGCTAAAAGGCATCAGCGTGACTCAAAGCGAGCTGCAAGAGCACGGACTAGCCTGGGATCGCCGCTGGATGCTGGTGGATGCGCAGCAGCGTTTTGTGACCCAGCGCCAACTCCCGGCGCTTGCCACCGTTGAGGTCGCGCTGACCGATGAGCACTTGGTGCTGTCGCATCCTAACGTCGAGCCGTTGAGCGTACCGCTGGCCGAGCCAGAGGGAAATTTGCGCCTGGTCAGTGTGTGGAATGACCACTGTAAAGCTCTGCCAGAGAGCGATGAAGTATCGCACTGGTTGGTTGCCGCCTTGGGCGAGCAGGTTCAGGGGCTTAGCATGGTGCGCTTTGCTACCGAGTTTACCCGTGCCGTTGAAGAGGATTTCCTTGATGGCGGGGCGGCGCATACCTACTTCTCTGACGGCTACCCCTTCTTGATTGCGACTACAGGGTCGTTAGACGCCCTGAACCAGGCCTTAGTAGCAGGTGGGCACGCCCCCGTGCCCATGAACCGCTTTCGGCCCAATATCGTCGTAGAGAGTGACGAGGCTTGGGCGGAAGATCACTGGGCAACGTTGACTGAGCAAGACGGCGCCTTTCAGCTAGCGTTACGCAAGCCCTGCAAGCGCTGCAAGATTACCACCATCGATCAGCATACCGCGGCAGTGCCTGCCCCAGCTGAACCGCTGAAAACCTTGATTGAACTCAACACCCAGCCCACCTTAAAAGGCGCCCACTTTGGCCAAAACGCTACGCTGGTAGCCGGCGACGGCAGTGTTATTCGCGTGGGTGATAGACTGACAGTAACAGCCCGCAGCGTCTAGAAAGCTCAGCATACTAATAGTTAAAAATGCGTTTTTTAACTTGTCAAGATAGACGGATTGATTAATTTGTCGTTGACGCTTTTATAGGGAGTCTCTAGTGTCCGAGACTCTAGCACACTAGTATTTTTACACTGTGGGGAAGCGCCGTGGATCTCGCAACATTGATTGGCTTGGTAGGGGCTGCTGTCTTAGTAGGCACTGCTGTGATTATGGGCACTTCGCCAGAGGTGTTCATGAACCCCACTGGGCTGCTGCTAGTGGTAGGGGGAAGCCTGTTTGTTGTATTGGCTAAGTTTAGTATTACGCAATTTAAATTCGCCTTTAGAGCCGCTGCCCGGGCGTTTAAGTTTCAACTGCCAAGTATTCAAGAAAGTATTGATGAGTTAGTAGAGCTATCAAAGGTGGCGCGCCGAGAAGGCATGATTGCTCTAGAAAGTCGCGAAGTCAGTTCGCCGTTTTTGCAGAAGGGCCTGCAAATGCTGGCCGATGGCTACAGTGCCGAGATGATAAGAGACATGATGGAAAAGGAGCGCCTGCTTACTCTTGAGCGTAATCAGGCGGGGGGGCAGGTATTTTCAGCCCTAGGCGAGGTGGCTCCCGCCATGGGCATGATTGGTACACTGGTAGGCTTAGTGCAAATGCTTTCCAATATGGGCGACCCATCGCTCATTGGCCCGGCCATGGCCGTTGCTCTTCTAACCACTTTGTATGGTGCGATGATCGCAACGATGATCGCCAGTCCTATCGCGGATAAGCTTTGGGTGCGCATGAATCAAGAAGCCAAAATGCAGGAGCTGTGGATTGATGCGGTGCTGGCCATTAAAAGCGATAAGAACCCGCGCGTACTGGAACAAATGTTGACGATATATCTCCCACCAGAACATCGCAGCGCAGCTGACGCAGAAGCAAATACTACCGCAGGCGAGCAGACGTAAAAAATGGCGCAAAAACAGACCAACATCCCCGCCTGGATGATTACCTACGCAGACTTAATGTCACTGCTGCTGTGCTTTTTTGTGCTATTGCTGTCGTTTGCGGAAATCGATGCGGAAAAGTTTCGTCGAGTGGCGGACGAATTGTCCAAAGCCTTTGGCGTTCAGCGCGAAGTTGAAGCGACACAAGTACCTATGGGAACCAGCGCGGTAAAGCAGCATTTCTCTCCAGCAGTGCCTGATCGCACCTTGGTAGATGAAGTGCGTCAGCAAACAATGCAACAGCGACCGCAGCTTGAGTCAATGCGCGATAGTCAGGAAGCCCAGCGCCACCTGCAAAGCCACCAATTGGCTCAGAATGTTGAAAAGCTGCTCGAAACATCGTTGCCAGAGGGCGCGACTGAAATTGATATTGATCAGTTTCGTGTGGTGGTGCGAATTTCCGAAAATGGCACCTTTGGGTCGGGTAATGCCACCGTCACTTCGGCCTTTGAGGACTTATTACAGTCGCTAGCAACCCTTCTGGCCGATGTGCCTGGAACGATTTCCATTGATGGGCATACTGATGATGTGCCTATCCGTACATCCCAATTCCGCAGCAATTGGGATCTTTCGGCAATGCGAGCCGCTTCAGTGGCAAACGTTCTCACCGCGACCGGTGCGCTGGCACCTGAGCGGCTAATCGTTCAAGGCTTCGCGGATACTAGGCCATTGGCCTCTAATCTGACCAACGAAGGCCGAGCCGAAAATCGCCGGGTTGAGCTAATGATTGATCTGGATGCGGCTGTTGAAGAGCGGGGCGAGCGCTCAGTGGAGTCATTGCAACCCGTTTCTTCCGATCCTCTTGAGTCTGCCGAGACCGATTCAACACCCTGATTCGGCATAAGCCGCGGAATCAGCTACGCTAGTAACTCGGTAATCGCAGTTACCGAGCCTTATCGGAGCCTAATCGATAAGCTAACTATCACAGGAAAGGAGAACAGTATGGATAGTAAAGCAAGTGCACGCTGGGAAGGTGGTTTAAAAGACGGTAAAGGCAATGTGTCTACTGAAAGTGGTGTGCTAGATGCGGGCTACTCGTTTAAACAGCGCTTTGAGGGAGAGCCTGGTACCAATCCCGAAGAGCTGATCGGCGCGGCACACGCCAGCTGTTTCTCAATGGCGCTCTCCATGATTTTGGGTGAGAAAGGCTATACCGCTGACGCTATCGAAACCAGCGCCAAAGTGACTCTTTCCCAAAGCGATGCAGGTTTTGATATCTCGAACATTCACCTGGACGTTGTTGCTGAGATCAGTGGCGCTGATGACGCAGCATTCCAAGAAGCAGCGGAAACGGCTAAAGCCAATTGCCCTGTTTCCAAAGTACTTAATGCTGATATTAGCATGACGGCCAAACTGAAAGCCTAATTTTGTCTAGGCTGTACTTTGCTTATAAATAGGTTGTGTTTTGACATAGATGGCTCGCGTATAAACAGTGTGCGCGAGCCATTTTGCTAACTAAACGCATTTTAGGTTTTTGATTATTTCTTTGTTATCTTAAATGACATGCATTAAAAAGCCTTGGCAATTGCCAAGGCTTTTATCTTATGACTAGTGCTTACTTGTCTTCGTCTCCGTCACGGTTATACTCTTCAGCTGCTTCAAGCGCATCTTCTGATGCATTAACGGTAATGACATAATCATCGCCATCTTCGTCTTTAGTCAGCTCAAGTGAATCCCATTCAATCGCAACGTTTTTCTCACCCATACCTAAGAAGCCACCAACGCCAACAACAACAGCATTGATTTGGCCGTCTTCACCAATCACGAGGTCAGTAATGGTGCCGATGTCTTCGTCATCTTCGACGCTGCTTTTGACTTGATTGCCGGTTAAGGCGTCAGCGTGGAATGTGTTTTCTGGCGTTTCCGTTAGGTAGGTCGCTTCCATGGTCGTGGTGTTTTCTTCAGCATTTACGCTGCCAGCGGCAAACATAAAGGCTGGAACCATGAGAGTACCTAGAATAGCGGGTTTGATCATTTTCATTTTGCTTGCTCCTTGCGATTTTATTGGGCTTAACGACTCCGCGTAGCAACCCGAATAAATCAATAGTGACGGTATTGGCTTCGTTTAAAATAAGCGATGGCAATGCCGATACTATTATTCCTAAGTGTGTTAATTACCCTAGCTACTTAATGCATTGAGAATTAGTGCATTGGATAATTAACGCTATCTTGCGCTTCACTGCGTCAAGACAACTATCAGGTTAGTCGCTGCGTTCAAAAATACAACCATTAAAGTGAAACTTTTAAGTACCACCACCACTGCTGTTCGGCCCTCATGGGCCTACACCCGCGCCGTCATGCCACAGGCTGTTGAGTTGACCCGCCCTCGCTCAGTGTTCATATTCGTCTCCAAATGGCTCGCTTTCTATCCTCTGTTTGATAAAAGGTTTGATAAAAGTGAGGTCACATAAAAAGGAGAACCCTGACCATGATTTCCCACCCTTTGCAGTGTTTAAAACAGTTCTGCGTTAGCAGCGTTGCGCTAGGCGCTTGGCTATTAGCCTCAAGTGCTGTGGCCGATAGCAGCGAGCTTCCCAAAGGGCATTTTCTACTGCCTGAAGAGGGCAACATGGTGGGCCAAGTGTATACCGTCACGGCGACCGAAGAGGATACGCTGCTGGATATTGCCCGGGCACACAACGTGGGCTACGAAGAAATTCGTATGGCCAACCCGGATACCAGCCTCTGGGTACCGGGAGAAGGCACCGAAGTGACGATCCCCGGGCAGTATATTCTTCCCGATGAAGCGCGTAGCGGCATTGTGATTAACGTGGCAGAGCTACGCCTTTACTACTACCCCGAGGTAGCAGAGGGCGAGACGCCGCGGGTCGAAACCTACCCTATTGGTATCGGGCGGGATGCTTATAACACCCCACTTGGAGTTACCGAAACCACTATGCGGCTTGAAAACCCGGCCTGGTATCCACCTGAGTCGATTCGTCGTGAAGCCGCCGAGCGGGGCGACCCAGCCCCTGCGGTAGTTCCCCCTGGTGCCGACAATCCCTTGGGTGAATACGCTATTTTGCTGGATATCCCCGGTTACCTGATCCATGGCACCAACCAACCAGATGGCATTGGTATGCGGGCTAGCCGGGGCTGCATCCGCATGCACCCGGAAGATATCGAGTCGGTGTTCTGGCGTGTGCCGGTAGGCACCCAGGTCAATATTATCGATTCGCCGATCAAAGTAGGCTGGGGTGAAGAGGGGAATCGCTACATTCAAGCCTTCACCGCCACGGATGAGCAAGTATTTGGTATGGAAACGCTGTTAAACGTAGTTGGCTTAATTGAAAAGCATGACGGGGGTAATGCCTCCAGCGTCAACTACGAGCAGGTAAGTGAAATATTAGAGCGAGCGAATGGCCAGATCGTGCCGATTAGCTAAACGATGGTGCAGCGCTAGCGTGCTGGGTCCAAAACCCCTCCCAGCGATGCGTTGCGCCTAAACCAACCCGCAATGCTGGTACGCGGGCAGCGAGTTGGTAGCACTTCATGGGGAATGGTCTCAGATAAGAAGCAGGCGAAGGTGCCCGCTTCGGGTACCACCCGGGCGACCTCTTGTCTGGGGTCGTCGGGGTGGTAGATCACCATCTCACCGCCACCGTCGCTGGGCCAGTCCGGTGTCAAATAGCCGACCGTAGATATCACGCGGTTGGCACGGCCTCGAAAGCTATCCAGGTGACGTTGATAAAAAGCGCCCGGTGGATAGTGGGCAAAGTGGGCCTCGTACTCAAATAAGCCCAAAAACAGCGCCTGGTTAAGCGCCTGCTGTAGCTCGCTCATGGCGTCTAAGTATCGCCGTTGGGCAGCGCTTTCTCGATCAAGCCAATGAATAGCGTCACCGCGGATATCTTTACGCAGTAGGTGCTGTTGTCCGCGACCAATGCCCGCTTCATCCAGTCCGTTATAGGCCGCCCGCTGGAGAAGCTCATTATTCAGCGCGCCGCATAGCTCCAAGTCAATAGCCCCGCGGCCTACATACCAACCCTGTTCAACCAGCGCATCCACAAGAGCGACCTGCGTCTCGGGCTGAAGCGCAGGTGACGACGTAGCAACACTAGGGATCATTGGTTGGATCTCGATGGCGCCGAATCAGGAACGCTTGTAGAGAGTTTAGATAGACGGTTTTTGCGCTCAGGGTGGTGGCGCAGCGGCCCCTGGGGGCGTTGATATAAATCAATCGGCATACCGAAGCCCTCGGCCAGTAACTCGACCAGCATCATGGCAGATAATCCCCAAATCACATGGCCGTCCACATGATAGCTAGGCACGTAGTGGGCAACGCCATCCACGGTAATCACGTCGGTATGGGTGCGGTGATCGTCTAGAAAGTGACTTAGTGGCACTTCAAAAATAGCGTCTAGCTCTCCTGGGTCGGCGATCAGCGGTAAATCCGGCGGAATAATGCCCACCCAGGGGGTAACGCGAATACCGTGCAGCGAAATAACGTCCGACAGCCTACCTAGGGGTTGCACCAGCGCGGGGTCGAGGGCAATCTCCTCTTCTGCCTCGCGCAGTGCCGTGGCGTAAAGGTCGCTATCAAAGGGCTCGCGCTTGCCGCCAGGGAACGCCACTTGGCCGCTGTGGGTGCTCAAGTGGCTGGCCCGGCGGGTAAACAGTAAGGTAAGCGCTGGGCGTTCGACAATCGGCAACAGCACGGCGGCCTCGGGCATCACTATGTGATCCAAGCGTTGAGGAGTCAGCTGTTGCAGCTGTTTACGCAGTTTCTCTAACATGGGGTATCCCGTTACTTTGTTCTCTTTTACCCAGCAGCGGTCGTTGACGTCAAGCGCGTCGAGGCTTCTATTCACTAGCCGTTGAGAATATGCGATGAACTTTTGCAGCCAGTGTGGTGATAAAGTACGTTTTGCCATCCCGGAAGGCGATGACCGCCCGCGCTACCTGTGCGATGCCTGCGGCACGATTCACTATCAGAACCCACGCATTGTCGCCGGTACGCTGCCCGTCAGCGGTAGTAAAGTGCTGCTCTGTAAACGGGCGATTTCACCGCGCAAAGGCTACTGGACACTGCCCGCCGGCTATATGGAAAATGCCGAATCAACCCAGCAGGCCGCTTCCCGTGAGACCCGTGAAGAGGCCTGTGCCGAGGTCGAACTGGCCAACCTCTACACGCTAATTGACCTGCCGCATATCAATCAGGTGTATATGATTTTTCGCGCCGAATTAGTCGGTGGCTTCAGCGCCGGGCCGGAAAGCCTGGAAGTCGCGCTGTTCGAAGAGCATGAGATCCCTTGGGATGAGCTCGCCTTCATGACTATTGAGCGCACCCTCAAGCATTTTTACGCCGACCGCCCCCGCAATGAATTTCCGCTGCATATCAGCATGGTAACGCCAGAAGATCGCGAGCGTTATTTTGGCAGTGCGTAAGACGTTAAAGGTCTGATTATAGATCGGCGAGCTGCCACACATCATAAGCGACTTCTTCATAGGGGTGGGCAAGCCTCAAGGCCGCGATGGCGCCGTGAATATGCGCTTCATCGCAGAGCAGTTCGACTTTGAACTCTTCGACCTTTTCCAAGCTGCCCACCGAGCCGATGTGCGGGTGGGCGCCTTCCGTTGGGCGAAACTGCCCCGTGCCTCGGGTTTGAAAACAGACGTTTTCGTACGCCCCTACACGCCCGGCTCCGGCTTCGAATACCGCCTGTTTGACACTTTCGGCATCTTCTACGGGGACAAAAAATGCGAGCTTATACATACTGTACCTCCAAACGATCAATCCAGTGTGAAACGTTGAACTCTGGCTATGTTAGCGGATAGGCGACTACTGGTCGCGGGCTTGGCTTTGTATGATGATGCTTTTATGACGTTTACCCACGATTGTTAGATGAGCCATCCCATGGATAAATTTGAGGTAAAGCTGGATCAGGCGGCCAGAGCCGCATGGATGTCTTACGTAGGTGGAATGACCCAGGATGAGATCGCCAGCCAGTTGGGTGTCTCACGACCCGGTGTGCAGCGTTTATTGGCGTTGGCTCGCCAGGAAGGGCTGGTAAAAGTGCATATTGATCACCCGATCTCTAACTGCATGGCGCTGGGCAGCACGCTGCGCGACCACTTTGGCTTGACCTACTGTGAAGTGGTACCTGCCGATAGCCACGCCGCCGACAGCGCCGCTTCCTACTTGGCAGTCGCTGCTGCCGAGCGCATTGCGCAACTGGTCGAACGCAGCGAGCCATTAACCCTGTCGCTAGGCACCGGGCGTTCTGTGCGGGCCGCGGTGGAAGCGCTTAGCCGCGTTGAGCGGCCCCAACATCGCTTTGTGTCGCTGGTGGGCAATGTCGCCCGAGATGGTTCGGCCAACCGCTACGATGCGGTGATGGTGATGGCGGATAAAACCGGCGGCGAACGCTTCTTACTGCCTGCACCGGTGGTCGCCGAGTCGCTGGCTGAAAAAGAGGCGATGCTGGCTCAACGCCTCTTTAAAGCGATTGCTGATGTGGCGCGACAGTCAGAAGCAGCGTTTATCGGTGTCGGGCGCATCGACCGTCAGGCCACGCTGTTTCAAGACCATTTCATTAGTGAAAGCGAGCTGGATGAATTGTTGGGACTGAAAGCGGTAGGGGAGTTGCTTGGTTGGCCGCTGAATCGCGACGGCGAGGTGATAGACTGCTCAATTACGCGGCGGGTCACCAGTCTTCCCCTGGAGCGCTTTGGTAAGCACCATATGGTGGCGATTGCGGGAGGGCACGAAAAAGCCCCGGCGATCCATGCCGCATTGCGCGGCGGCTGGCTGAAGGGCTTGGTGACTGACGAAGTGGCCGCGCGGCAGATCGTTGAAGCACTCTAGGGCTTTCAAACCCAGCTGCGTGCACTGCAATATGCGTTAGAGATAATGAATTAGCGTAAAGTCTAAGCTAATCAGCTTTGCTTTTTTTTGGCTTACGTACGATCATTTGTTCGATAGTTGATCAATAAGATCAAGGCGACAACAATGCCAATACCAGCCCATAGGAGTGCTTTATGCGACTCGCACGTCACTTGCCCGTTACCACGCTAGCGGCCGCCATTGCCATGTCGGGCCATGCCCAGGCGCAAACCGAAATTACCGTGGCCACGGTTAACAACAACGATATGGTGATTATGCAGAGCCTCACCGAGGCTTTCGAAGAGGCTCACCCCGATATCACCCTGGACTGGGTGGTGCTTGAGGAGAACGTGTTACGTCAGCGCATGACCACCGATATTGCTACTGGTGGCGGCCAATTCGACGTGATGACCATCGGCACTTACGAAGTACCTATTTGGGCAGAGCGCGGCTGGCTCTCCCCGCTGGATAATCTGCCCGACGATTACAACGAAGACGATCTGCTGACCTCGGTGCGCGATGGTTTGAGCTTGGACGGCACGCTGCATGCGCTGCCTTTCTACGCCGAAAGCTCGATGATGTACTACCGCCAGGATCTGTTTGAGGAAGCGGGTATTGAAATGAGCGATCAGCCCACCTGGGAAGAGGTGCGTGAGTGGGCGGGCGAGCTGCACGGCAGCGAAGAAGGTCTGGCCGGTATCTGTCTGCGCGGTAAACCAGGCTGGGGTGAAAACATGGCCTTTGTTTCCACCCTCGTGAATACCTACGGTGGCCGCTGGTTTGACGAAGAGTGGAACCCAGAGCTCAACTCTGAAGCCTGGGTTAACGCTATCCAGTTCTATGTCGATTTGCTCAACGACTACGGCCCGCCAGGCGCAAGTTCCAACGGCTTTAACGAAAATCTGGCGCTGTTCTCCCGTGGCAACTGCGCAATGTGGGTGGATGCTACGTCGGCAGCGGGCAAACTGTATGACGGCAATGAGTCCGATGTGGCGGACAGCTTAGGTTTTGCCCCAGCGCCTATCGCAAAAACACCCAAAGGCTCACACTGGTTGTGGTCCTGGGCGCTAGCTATCCCGGCCTCTTCAGAGAACCAGGAAGCGGCGCGCGAGTTTATTACCTGGGCGACCTCACAAGAGTACATTGAACTGGTCGGTGAAACTCAAGGCTGGACCAGCGTGCCGCCAGGCACTCGTGAGTCGACCTACGCCAATGAACAGTACACCGAAGCAGCCCCCTTTGCTGACTTCGTGCTGAAGGCTATTCAAGACGCCGACCCTACCGACTCCACCCTGGAACCCAATCCCTATGTGGGCGTGCAGTTTGTGGGCATTCCAGAGTTTCAGTCGATCGGCACCCAGGTTGGCCAAACCATTGCCGCGGCGCTGACCGGTGACACCACCGTTGAACAGGCGCTAGACAGTGCTCAGCGTGCCACCGAACGCACCATGCAGCGTGCCGGTTATCTAGACTGATGGCCCGCAATGCCTGCCTTAGCTAACTAGGCAGGCATTGCCCCCACACTGTTTCTGCAGGTATTTCCATGAATAAAACACGTGCTTCTGGCCGGACGGTCGGCGGGCTAAGGACGCTTTCGCTTCAAGCGCCTGCTGTAACGCTGTTATTGCTTTGGATGATTGTGCCACTGGGCATGACGCTATGGTTCTCCTTCCAGCGTTATAACCTGCTAATGCCCGGCATGACGGGCTTTGCCGGGTTGGAAAACTATGAATACCTTCTCACCGACCCTGCCCTATGGGCCGCTATGGGCAACACGCTGCTGCTGGTGGGGTGGGTGCTGGCGATTACTGTAGTGGGCGGCACACTGCTGGCGGTGCTGTTCCAGCAGGAGTTTGCGGGGCGCGGGATTGCCCGTGTGCTGGCGATCTCACCGTTTTTTGTAATGCCCACCGTGAGTGCCCTGGTGTGGAAAAACATGATGATGCATCCCTCGAATGGGGTGCTGGCATGGCTGGCTGAGTCCATTGGGCTGCCCGCTGTCGATTGGTTCTCTTCGCTGCCGCTAACCTCGATTGTGATCATCGTTGCATGGCAGTGGCTGCCGTTTGCACTGCTGATCCTGCTCACCGCGATGCAATCCCTGGATGAGGATCAGGTGGAAGCGGCGCGGATGGACGGCGCAGGGCCGGTGGCGATTTTTTTCTTTATCACTCTGCCGCATCTAAAGCGTGCCATCAGCGTGGTGATCATGATTGAGATGATCTTCCTGCTGACCATCTTTGCCGAAATTTTCGTCACTACCTCCGGCGGGCCTGGCTTGGCGACGACCAATCTGGCTTACCTGATTTACATTCGTGCGTTACTGGATTTTGACGTAGGCACTGCCTCCGCCGGTGGGGTGATTGCGATCATCCTCGCCAATATCGTGGCGATCTTCCTGGTTCGAATGGTAGCCAAAAACCTGGAAGATTAGACCGGCACTTGTGTCTTGGGAGTACTTCGATGACAACATTAAGTTCCAAAACCGCAGCGCCACGCTCGGTGTCAGGGTGGCGGTCGGCGCAAAGCAAGCGCATCTTGCTGACGCTTTTGGGGTGGTCGGTGGCGCTGGTGATCTTCTTTCCGATTTTCTGGATGATCCTGACCGGCTTTAAAACGGAAACAGCGGCGATTGCCGACCCCTCGCTGATTTTTTCGCCCACCTTAGAGAGCTATCAGGACGTGCATGCGCGTTCCGGCTATGCACGCTTTGCGCTCAACAGTGTCGCGGTGGCATTTGGCTCAACGTTCTTCGCGCTGCTGATTGCGATTCCTTCAGCCTATGCCATGGCCTTTTTGCCCACTAAGCGTACCAAAGGCACGCTGCTATGGATGCTCTCCACCAAAATGCTGCCCTCGGTAGGCGTGCTGGTGCCGATTTATCTCATATGCCGCGACGTTGGGCTGCTCGACACACGCACCGGTCTCATCATCATCTATACCCTGATGAACCTGCCGATTGTGGTGTGGATGCTCTACACCTTCTTCAAGGATATGCCCAAAGACATTCTTGAAGCAGGGCGTATGGACGGCGCCTCCACTCTCCAGGAAGTGTTCTTTCTGCTGTTGCCACTCACGCTGCCCGGTATCGCCTCAACGGGCCTGCTATCGGTCATTTTGAGTTGGAACGAGGCGTTCTGGAGTCTCAACCTAACGACCTCAAGTGCTGCACCGTTAACCGCCTATATCGCCTCATTCTCAAGCCCTGAGGGGCTGTTCTGGGCCAAATTGTCCGCCGCTTCCACCATGGCGATTGCGCCGATTTTAATACTTGGTTGGATGACCCAAAAACAAATGGTACGTGGCCTGACCTTTGGTGCCGTCAAGTAAAGGATCTTCCTCATGGCAACACTACAACTGAACAATATTACCAAGCGTTTCGGCGACACCGAGGTGATCAAGGGCATCGACCTTGAGGTCAATGACCGAGAATTTGTGGTCTTCGTTGGTCCCTCCGGCTGCGGTAAATCGACTCTGATGCGTATGATCGCCGGGCTGGAAAGTGCGACCGACGGCGATATTTTGATCGACGGACAGCGCATCAATGACGTCGGCCCCGCCGACCGTGGCCTCGCCATGGTGTTTCAGAGCTACGCGCTTTACCCGCATATGACGGTAGAGGGCAACATGGGCTTCAGCATGCGCTTGGCCGGAGTGCCCAAGGAGGAGCGACGCGCCAAGGTGCTGGAAGCGGCCAAAATTCTCCAGTTAGAGCCGCTGTTGGATCGTAAGCCCAAAGCGCTCTCGGGTGGTCAGCGCCAACGGGTGGCGATTGGCCGGGCGATTGTGCGTAATCCCAGCATCTTCCTGTTCGATGAGCCGCTCTCCAACTTGGATGCTGCGCTGCGGGTTCAGATGCGTATCGAGCTGGCGCGTCTGCATGATGAGCTGGACGCCACCATGATTTACGTCACCCACGACCAGATTGAAGCCATGACCATGGCGGATAAAATCGTCGTGCTCCACGACGGCGTGGTCGAGCAGGTGGGCTCGCCAATGGCACTCTACCACCACCCCCGCAATCGCTTTGTGGCGGGCTTTATTGGCTCACCGAAAATGAATTTTCTACCGGTGACGTTGATCGGAGTAACGCCTGAAGGCGTAGCGATTCGTCTGCCCGGTGGCGGCGAGCGCAGCGTGCCGGTGGACGGTGCGCACTTGGATGCAAACGCCACCCTCGAGCTGGGTGTTCGCCCAGAACACCTGATACTCGAGGAGCAGGGGCCGCTGAGTGGGCAGATCAAAGTGCTTGAGCGCCTCGGCGGTCAAACCTCGCTCTACGTTCAAATGGACGATGAACTGATCACTATTATGGCTGATGGCGATGTGGCCTATCGGGTCAACGAGACCGTGCGTTTCGGCTTTGCCCCCGAGCGCGCTCACCTGTTTGACGCAGGCGGGCTAGCCCTACCTAGCTTGCAGCAGCATCCGCTAGCGGGGCTGACCCGCCATGACAACCGCGCCCCCGGCTCGCCTTCTGAGGAGCCTTCATGAGGACGTTAATCTTTGATTGTGATGGTGTGCTGGTCGACAGCGAGGCTCTTGCGGAAGGCACACTGGTGGAGTACCTCTCCCACTGGCTGCCCGATCTGAACATCGACCAGGAATTAGGTCAAGCGCTGGGGATGACCACGGCGGCTATTCTCGCTCATCTCGAAGCGCTAAGCGCCCACATGTTGCCATTGGACGCCACAGAACAGGTAGATACCGCTATCGAGGCCCGATTGGCGCAGGAGCTTAAAGCTATAGACGGCGCCGACAAGGCGATTCGTGGCATTACCTTGGAAAAGGCGGTGGTTTCCAACAGTCGGCGCAGCCGCGTATTGGCATCACTGGCAAGCACTGGGTTGGCCGATGCGTTGGGCGAGGTGCCCATTTTTACCGCTGATCAGGTAGCGCACCCCAAGCCCGACCCCGCACTCTACCGATTGGCGGCATCTCACTTAGGCCAAGTGCCGCGTGACTGCCTGGTGGTAGAAGATAGCGTGGCCGGGGTGACGGCCGCCCGTGCTGCGGGTATGTGCGTGATTGGGTTTGTCGGCGCCAGCCATGTGGATGTTGATCAAGCGGCGCGCCTTACTCAAGTCGGTGCCTGGCGTATTTTAGAACATATGCACGGCCTGGAAGCCTTGGTGGACGAATGGCAAGCCAAGGGTTCCAGCTGTTCGCCTTAACGAGAGCATGACGATGAAACTAACCAACAAAATCGCGGTGATTACTGGCGGCGCGCGGGGCATCGGCTTGGCCATTGCCCAGCGTTATTTAAGCGAAGGCGCCAGCGTGGTTGTGGCGGATATTGATCGGGCCGCTATCGATGATGCTTTAGCGACGCTGCAGCAGCAGGCGCCTGCCGAAAAAGTGATGGGGGTCGAGCTGAATGTCTGCGATCAGGCCTCGATCGATGCCATGGTTAAAACGGTAATAGAGCGCTTTGGTGGCATCGATATTTTGGTCAATAACGCTGCCATCTTTGATATGGCGCCGGTGCTAGAGGTGACCGAGGAGAGCTTCGATAAGCAGTTTGCGGTCAATACCAAAGGCATGTTTTTTACCCTGCAGGCGGTTGCCCGTTCGATGGTGGCCCGTGGCCAGGGTGGCAAAATCATTAATATGGCCTCCCAGGCAGGCCGCCGTGGTGAAGCCCTGGTAAGCGTTTACTGCGCCAGCAAAGCGGCTGTCATCAGTCTTACCCAATCCAGTGGGCTGGATCTGATCAAACACGGTATCAACGTTAACGGCATTGCCCCCGGGGTTGTGGACACGCCGATGTGGGAAGAGGTCGACGCAATGTTTGCCCGTTACGAGAACCGTCCGCTCGGCGAGAAAAAACGCTTGGTGGGCGAGGCGGTGCCGTTTGGGCGTATGGGGCTCCCCGAAGATCACACCGGCGCGGCGCTGTTCTTGGCCAGCCAAGACAGTGATTACGTGGTCGCCCAGACACTCAATGTCGATGGCGGCAACTGGATGAGCTGAGGTGGCCATGACCCCTGATCTTGATACGTTAGCCCATCAGATTATTCGCGCCGCCGAAGGCGCCTCACGCTATCTGGTCGCACTAGCAGGGCCGCCGGGGGCGGGGAAATCCTATCGCAGCGTCCAGCTCTGTGATGCCATTAATCAGCACCTGCCGGGCCAGGCAGGGCTAGTGCCCATGGATGGCTACCACTTCGATAACGCTGTGCTGGGCGAGGAGCAGGTGCCGATAAAAGGCGCGCCCCATACCTTCGATGTGGAGGGGTTGCGCTGCGACCTCGAGCGCATCCGCCAGGCTAGCCACCCGGTAGCGGTACCGGTTTTTGACCGCCCGTTGGATCTAGCCCGTGCCGGTGGACGATTGATCACCCTTGAGCAGCGAATCGTTATTGTCGAGGGCAACTACCTGCTGCTTGACCGCTCCCCCTGGCGCGAACTGCGACCGCTGTTCGATTGGACGCTATTTTTAGACGTCGATGACGTTGTGCTGGTTGAGCGGCTGATCAATCGCTGGCTTGAGATGGGCCAGGGGCGAGCCGGGGCGCTGGAGCGCACCCATCACAAAGATATGCTCAACGCTCAGTTGGTGAAGAGTTGCTGTTTGCCGCCCGATCAGCGCTGGCGCTAGCGCTCTATATCGCCACTTGTTACCTGCCATATTCACCCCATCGCGCCAAGCAGGCCTTGGCTGGAGAGTCCCATGACCCGACTTAACAATCACAACCTGGGCAAGCTAACCGACGATGTTGCCAAATCTAATTACGTTGCCAAACCTCAGTATGACCGCAAGACTCTCACCCCTGGCATCGTACATATTGGGGTAGGCGGCTTTCACCGCGCCCACCAAGCGATGTATCTGGATGCATTGATGAACCAGGGCGAGGCGCTGGATTGGGGCATTGTCGGCGTAGGCGTGATGCCTGGCGACAAACGCATGCAGCTGGCGCTGGCAGCGCAGGATTACCTCTACACCCTGGTGGTGAAACACCCCGATGGCCAGTATGAGCCGCGGGTCATTGGCAGTATGGTGAATTACCTGTTTGCACCGGAAGACACCGAGGCAGTCATTGAGCAGATGGCTGATCCGGCGATTCGCATTGTATCCTTGACGGTAACCGAAGGCGGCTACAATTTTCATCCGGTGAGTGGCGAGTTCGATCTCAATAATTCCCAGGTGCGCGCCGATCTTGCCAACCCCACCCACCCCACCACCAGCTTCGGGCTGGTGGTGGAAGCGCTCGCCCGCCGCCGTGCGCGGGGTATTGCGCCGTTTACCGTGATGTCCTGCGATAATATTCAAGGTAACGGCGATGTAGCCAAGCGTATGTTTGGCGCCTATGCCCAGGCGCGTGACGCCGAGTTAGGCGCTTGGCTTGCCAGCGAGGTGGCGTTTCCCAACGCCATGGTGGATCGCATTACTCCGGTGACGTCGTCCACGGATATTGATGAACTGAGGCAGCGCTTTGGCGTAGAGGACGCCTGGCCGGTAGTCTGTGAACCCTTCACCCAGTGGGTGTTGGAAGATCACTTCCCCCTTGGGCGTCCGGCGTTTGATAAAGTGGGTGTTCAAGTCGTGGCGGATGTCGAGCCCTACGAACTGATGAAACTGCGCCTGCTCAACGCCAGCCACCAAGCGCTGACCTATTTTGGCTATTTGGCCGGATACCGCTACGCCCATGAGGTGTGCCAAGATCCGCTATTCGTTGATTTTTTACTGGGCTATATGCGCGAAGAGGGCACGCCGACCCTGGCGCCGGTGCCGGGGGTTGATTTGGAAACCTACCGCCTAACGCTGATTGAGCGCTTCGCCAACCCGCAAATCAAAGATACCCTGGCGCGGCTCTGTGCCGAGAGCTCTGACCGCATTCCTAAATGGCTAGTGCCGGTGATTCGCCAGCAGTTGGCACAAGATGGTGAAATAGAGCGCAGCGCCGCCGTGGTGGCTAGCTGGGCACGCTACGCTGAAGGGGTGGACGAGCATGGCGAGCCCATCGAGATTGTCGATCGCTTGAAAGCGCCGCTCATGGCGATTGCTGCGGAGAACCGTCAGCGACCAACGGCCTTTATCGAAAATCGCGAGCTGTTTGGCGACTTAATCGACAGCACCCGTTTTGTGGAAGCCTATCTAGCTGCTCTAAGTTCCCTGCACGAACGTGGCGCACGCGCTACGCTAGAGGGTCTGGCGTCGTCCAAAGGAACATTGTGATGTATATCGGGGTAGATTGCGGTACCCAGAGTACCAAGGTAGTGGTGGTAGACGTTGAGCGGGGCAAGATTCTGGCTGAAGCAAGCCGCCCTCATCACCTGGACGAGGGCGAAAATGGTCGCCGAGAGCAGGCGCCCGCGGAGTGGCTAGCCGCCTTGAAAGCGGCGTTTTTTGCCGCGTTGGATAAAGCCGCTGTATCGGCTAGCCAAGTGCGCGGCATTGGTGTCTCTGGCCAGCAGCACGGCATGGTCGCGCTCGATGGCGAAGGCGTGCCGGTCTATCCAGCCAAGCTGTGGTGCGATACCGAGACCAGCGCCCAGAACGCTGATTTGGTTACCCGCCTTGGCGGCGAAGCAGGTTGCTTAGAGAAGCTGGGACTGGTGCTGCAAACCGGCTATACCGCGTCTAAAGTCGCTTGGCTACGGGAGCATCAGCCGGATGCGTATCGACGCATTGAGAGCCTGCTGCTGCCTCACGACTATCTCAATTTTTGGCTAACCGGTGAACGGGTCACCGAGGCGGGCGATGCTTCCGGCACTGGCTACTTCGATACCCGTAAGCGCTGCTGGCAGCTGGATGTTTTTGCAGAGATAGCCCCAGAACTAGACCCGGCGCGGGTATTGCCCCAGCTGCTGGAAGCCCATGAACCGGTAGGCTTTGTGTGCTCGGCGGTGGCCCGCGAACTTGGGCTTGGCGATCAGGTTGTCGTCTCCTCCGGCGGTGGTGACAATATGCTGGGTGCCATTGGCACTGGCAATATTACCCCAGGGCTCATTACGCTGAGTTTAGGCACCTCCGGCACCGTTTGCGCTTACTCGGCTGACCCTGTTGAATGCGATAGCGCCATGGTCGCCAACTTCTGCTCCAGCACCGGTGGCTGGCTGCCGTTGATCTGCACGATGAACGTTACTTCGGCCACTACGCGGGTGCGCGAGCTGTTTGGCTTGGATCTGGCCGCCTTTGGCGAAAAAGTAGCCAGCGCGCCGATAGGGGCCGAGGGCGTTACCGTGCTGCCGTTTTTCAACGGCGAGCGGGTGCCGATGCTGCCCGACGCCTCCGCGGACTTTCTTTGCCTGACCAGCCTGAATACCACTCAGGCTAATTTGTGCCGGGCCGTGGTGGAGGGGGCCACTTTCGGGCTACGCTATGGGCTGGAATTGTTGGGTGATTTAACCGCCGGGGCGAGTCAGATTCGATTGATCGGTGGCGGCGCTAACAGCCCCGTATGGCGGCAGATGGTAGCGGACATCACCGGTACCCAGGTGATTTGCCCTGAGATTACCGATGCGGCCGCGCTTGGCGCCGCGATACAGGCGGCCTGGTGTGACCAGCGTGCAGAGGGCGTAACACTGGAAGCACTGTGTGAGCGGCTTGTCCATTTGGATGCCAAGTCGGTGGCTGACCCACAACCAGAGAGTGTGGCCGCTTACCAACCCATTTATACGCGTTATTGCGCAGCACTTGAACAACGCCATGGCGGCGCTTAAACGCATACCAAGGAGATTTTATGACCAGCCAGCTGCAACAGTTAAAGCAACATTCGCTTGTCGTCGCCGACACAGGAGATCTTGAGGCTATTCGCCGTTATCAGCCCCAGGATGCCACCACTAACCCGTCGCTGCTGCTCAAGGCATTTAGTCTGTCCGGTTATCAAGCGCTGATCGACGAAGAGCTGAGCAGCGTAAAAGCCTCTGGTGGCAGCCGTGAAGAGCAGGTCAAGCATGCCGTTGACCGTCTGGCGGTGGCGATGGGCAGTGAGATTTCCGCCGTGGTACCGGGCCGTGTCTCCACCGAAGTGGCTGCTCGATTGTCGTTTGATACTCAGGCCAGCATCGCCAAGGCCCATGAGTTAATCGAACTGTACGACGCCCGCGGCGTGTCGCGGGATCGCGTGCTGATCAAGCTCGCCTCCACCTGGGAAGGGATTCGTGCCGCCGAGGTGCTCGAGCGTGAGGGCATTCAGTGCAACCTGACGCTACTGTTCAGTGATGCCCAAGCCCAGGCCTGCTTTGATGCCGGGGTGTTTTTGATTTCTCCCTTTGTCGGCCGCGTGACCGATTGGTATAAAAAAGAGACCGGCAACGACTACACGCCGGAAAACGACCCGGGCGTTCAGTTTGTTCAGGGTGTTTGTGAGCGCGCCAACCAGGGTGGCTACGACACCGTTGTAATGGGCGCAAGTTTCCGCACCACTGGCCAGGTGCTTGCCTTAGCAGGCTGCCCAAGGCTAACGATCTCGCCTGCCTTGCTAGAAGAGCTGGATGCCACCGAAGGCAGTGTCACCGCGCAAATTCAATCGGGTAAAGGCAGTGGCAAACCGACTGAGCCGCTGAGCGAAACCGCCTTCCGCTGGGGCCACAATCAAGACGCCATGGCCAACGACAAGCTCGCTGAAGGTATCCGCCGCTTCCACGATGATCAGCTGGAACTGGAATCATTGATCGATAAACGCTTGAGTTAAGCTACCAATCTTAGGACGTACTCATCCCTATGGAGAGTCGCACTATGGATGCCACCCTGAGCCAACTGCTCGAGTCTATCGAGTTAACCCCCACCGGCGGTTTGCAGCCGCTAAGTGGGGGTGATATTGCTGCCGTTTATCGCTTGGAGACACAGCACGGGCAGGTGGTGATTAAGCACGATGACGCGGCGCGAGTACGCGGTGAAGCCGAGGGGCTAGGTGCCTTGCGCAGCGCCTGCGAGAAGCTTGCGGTGCCGGAAGTGCTAGGTTTATCGGCGGGCTGGCTGGTCATTGAGTCATTAGACACAGTGCCCGTGGAGCCGAAGAGCGAGGCCGCGCTTGGTGAAGGGCTGCGCGGCCTGCACAGCGTAATTGGCGATGCCCACGGCTGGCATCAAGATAATGCCTGTGGGCAAACGCCTCAGCCGAATACCCCGCTTAGCGACGGACGAGCTTTTCAGCGCGAGCGTCGCCTACTTCCCCTGTGTGAGGCGTGCCACCAACGTGGTCTATTGAGTAATGAGCTGCGAGGGCGTATCGAGCGCTTAGCCCATGATTTAGAGCGCTGGTTGCCGAATGCACCGCCCAGCTTGCTACACGGCGATTGTTGGTCGGGGAATGTGCTTTTCACTACCAGGGGACCAGCGCTTATCGATCCGGCCGTTTATCGCCACTACCCGGAAGTTGATGTGGCGATGCTGACACTATTTGGTTCGCCAGGGGAGGCCTTTTTTGACGCCTACTGGAACGGCAACGCCCCGACCGAATGGCCGAGGCGTGAAGCCCTGTTTCAGCTCTATCCGCTGCTGAATCACCTGCTGCTGTTCGGTGCCGGTTACCGTTCGGCGGTTGAACGCAGCGTGGTGAGGCTCGAGTCTTTCAGCTGAGTCTTACCAAGACTTATAGGGCAAAAACTTGCCGTTCATGGTGAGTAATACCCGGTCGCCTTTGGGATCTTCGATTTTGTCGACCTCCATAGTGAAGTCGATGGCGCTCATGATGCCGTCGCCAAACTTCTCCTGTACCACGTCTTTAAGAGTCTCCCCGTAAACGCCGACAACTTCATACAGGCGGTAGATGAACGGGTCTTGGGGAATCGCTTCATCCCAGGCTTTGGTAGGGAAGGCCACCAGGGCGTCGGTGACATCACTCTCCACACCCAGTGTGTCGCAAAGCTTAGCGGCAACCTCTTGGCTGGCGCTGTTCATACCGTAACAGGCGGAGGCGACCCAGACTGGCGACATGTTGACCGCTTTACCAATATCATCCCAGCTCATCTTTTTACGCGCTTTGGCGGCGAGCAGGGTGTGACGCATTTCGAGCTTATCCATGATGGTTCTCCTTTATAGGGGAGGGCGTTTGAAGCCCTTTTTTTGCCTAATAGGCTGTGATCAAGACAACACTTTTTTGGCTTGGGTACGGACGTGGGTGGTGTAAAGAACGAGACCAACCAGGGTCAGGCCGCCGACCAAGTTACCCAGTACCGTGGGAATCTCGTTCCACATGATGTATTGATACAGAGTGAAGTCAGCGCCCATCATCAGACCAATTGGGAACAGGAACATGTTGACCACGGAGTGCTCAAAACCGAGATAGAAAAACACAATAATTGGCATCCACATGGCCATGATTTTGCCGGACACCGTTGTGGAGATGGCGGCGCCCACCACGCCCATGGAGACCATCCAGTTACAGAACATGCCCCTCAGGAAGAGCACGATCCAGCCGGCAATCCCCGCCTCCTGATAACCCACCGTGCGACTTTCTCCAACGGCCATCATCGTTTGGCCGACAGCGTTGATCTCCTCGGTGCCGCCCATGGTGAAATTCAGGTAGCCGAAGGTGGCGATAAATAGGGCACCTCCAAGGTTGCCAAGACCCACCAGCGCCCAGCACTTCAGCATGCGCGGCAGTGTCACACCGGGTCTTTTGTCGAGCCATGCAAGAGGTACCAGCGTAAAAACACCAGTGAGCAGGTCATAGCCCATCAGGTAGAGCATCACAAAGCCCACGGGGAAGAGCAGTGCTCCAATTAAAAAGTGGCCTGTTTGGGTCGCGATGGTAATGGCAAAAATAACTGCCAACGCTAGGGTCGCCCCCGCCATAAAGGAACGGATAAGCGTATCCCGAGTACCCATATAGACTTTGGACTCACCCTGATCCACCAACTTGGTGACAAATTCACTTGGCATTAGATAAGACATAAGTATGTCTCCTGTGTCATTTCGGTTAATTAACGCCTAACCCTAGAGTTTTAGTGTTTCCTGGCAGGAGTAATAAATAGGAGCAATAAAACCGATGGCTGCGCCGTCCTGGTGCAAAAGAGATTAAGCGTATGGCGCTATCGCACTATCCACATAGCTATTGCTATTTGTGTGCCAACTCGCGCGTATTGTTTTTAATCGTCTGTTTTTAATAAATTAATTGGTTTTTTGAAGGAGTTTTTGAATTGCATATCGAGTTACGAAAAATCGTAATTAACGATATTTCGTTGCTTTATTTACGAAATGTCGTAATTGGCGCGGGAATTGAATGGTTAAGGAGAGACCACCTAGAGCCATGAGGTATGCAATGGATGAGCAACAACGCAATCACACCGCGGCGCTGATGGTCGCTTTTTCACCTTTGGCGATGATAGTGGTCGACCCTTATGCCGATAAGTTACTGGACGCTAACTCTGCCGCCTGTGAGTTGCTCAATATTAATGAAGCACTGCCTCTAAAGGCGCCTTTTAGCCATCGTTTAAGTGCTTCACTGCCGCTATGGGTGAGCTTCACCGATGAGACGCTGGTGCAAAAAACGGCCTGGTCGGATGACCTGGTGATACTAGACATGCTGCGCCAGCCTTATCGGGTAGAAGTTTATGCCCAGCATATTGAAGACTCTTCACAGCTGTTACTGACGCTGATAGACCGCAATAAAGCTGAGCAGCGGCGAGCAAAAGCGGAATTAGGCCGCCAACACCGCCAGGGGGAAGTGGGTTGGCAGCGGGTCGAACAGGTGTTCGAACGGATTGAAAAGCAGAACCAGCTGATTCTGGGCGCAGCGGGTGAGGGGATTTACGGCCTGGATGCTGAAGGAAAAACCACCTTCGTGAATCCTGCCGCCGAGCGAATTCTGGGCTGGAGTACCGAAGATATGGTAGGCCACGATGCGCACCTAATGTTTCATCATACCCACGCCGATGGCAGCCACTTCCCGGTGCAGCAGTGTCCTATCCACGCCTCATTCAGCGACGGCCAGGTGCACCACGTCGATAACGAGGTGTTCTGGCACAAAAATGGTGAGGCGATTCCCGTTGAGTACACCAGCACCCCTATTTTTGAAATGGGCCGTTTGGTCGGGGCGGTGGTGCTATTTCGCGATATTCGTGAGCGCAAGCGCGCCGAGCAGCAGTTGCGTGATGCCCTTGCAGAAGTGGAGTCACTCAAACAGCGTCTGGAACTGGAGAATGAGTACCTTCAAGAAGAGATAAAAGCGGAGCTTAACCACCGCGATATTGTTGGCAATAGCCCGGCGGTGGCAAAACTGATCCAGCAGATTGAGCTGGTCGCTCCCACTAGCGCCAACGTGTTGATTAGCGGCGAGTCGGGTACCGGCAAAGAGCTGATTGCCCGGGCCATTCATGCCGGTAGCTCGCGCAGCGATCGACCGCTGATCCGCGTGAACTGTGCTGCTATTCCCCGTGATCTGTTTGAAAGCGAGTTTTTTGGCCATGTCAAAGGCGCCTTTACCGGCGCGGTACAGGATCGCCCTGGGCGCTTTGAGCTTGCCCACGGCGGCACGCTATTTTTGGATGAAGTCGGTGAAATCCCTCTGGAACTGCAGAGCAAGCTACTGCGGGTGCTGCAGGATCAGCAGTTTGAGCGGGTGGGCGATAACCGTACCCGCGAGGTAGATGTGCGGGTGATTGCTGCTACTAACCGTGATCTACGTGACATGATCGAAGAGGGCCACTTTCGTGAGGATCTCTATTTCCGCCTTAATGTCTTCCCGATTGATTCGGTACCGTTGCGCAAACGAATAGAAGATGTACCGCTGCTGGCACGGCATTTTTTACAGCGTGCCTGCCTGAAGTTTAATAAACCCGGCGTGCGCATTCCCCCCGCCCAGTTGGAAATTCTTCAGCGCTACCCATGGCCGGGCAATATTCGTGAGTTGGAAAACATTATTGAGCGCCAAGTGATTGTGACCCAGGATCGCCGCTTGATGTTTGATGACTTGCTATTGGGGGAGCCCCCGCGTGCGATAGGTCTTACTAATCCGGTTGCACCAGCCCACGCCAGCGTGGAGAAAAGTGAAACACTACTGCTGACCGAACATGCGCTGGGGCAGCGCCAGCGGGAGAGCACGATTGCCGCTCTGGAAAGGGCGGGAGGTAAAGTTTCTGGGGCAGGAGGTGCGGCGGAGTTGCTTGGCATAAAGCCCACGACGCTTGCCTCACGGCTAAATAAATGGGGCATCGACACGCGGGAGTTTCGTAGAAGAGAGCCACATTTATCGCCAAGGCATCATGCTTTGGACTAAGGTAAGCTGGAAGCGGCTTGACAATAGGTTGTTCACACATTTTCCGATTGTTCAAGGCTAGCATACATACATGAATGTAACTATAATGCTCATCTTTCTGAGTGGCACCGTACTTTGAGTGATTTTGTGCGCTGATTGATTGAGTGCGTTCGCCAACCTGATGCTGATACCTAGAGGCAATCCCATGCGACTGGCACACTGGGCAGTCAATGCCCCTTTACGACCCCTGCTGTTAGCGGTATTTACGGCTTCTTTTGTATTGCCTGCTCAAGCCGCCGACCTAATCACGATTACCCGTGATGCGTTGGATAATAACGCTGAGCTTGCTTCGGCGCGCTCGGAATATTTGGGTGTTGAAGCAGGCAGAGATGTTGTGCGTAGCGGGTTATTACCCCAAATTAACGCCTCGGGTACCGTGGCGCACAATGAACAGTATGAAAGCCAGGGTTCATCCCGAGCGGGAGTAGGGGCTGGAACGGGTAGTGTGAGCGCTGGTGATGACCGCTACAACACCGTATCGCTCTCCCTTGAAGCCACCCAGGCGCTCTATGATGAAGTAACCCGCCGACAAGTCACCCAGGCCGAGCGCCAGATTGACCAGCAGGTATATCTGCTAGCGGCGACTGAGCAGCAGTTGCTAATCGATGTAGCCAGCGCCTATTTCGACATTCTGCGTGCTCACGAAGTCCTCGAAGCGCGGTTTGCTCAAGAGCGAGCTATTGGCCGTCAGCTTGAGCAGGCCGGTGAGCAGTTTGAGGTCGGGTTGATTGCAATTACCGAAGTCGAAGAGGCCCGGGCTACCTTTGACCAGTCCCGTGCTGATCGCATTGCCGCAGAGAGCAATCTGCAGGTGGCATTTGAGGCTCTGGAGCAGTTGACCGGCCAGCGTTATGCCAGCATTGAGGCGCTGGGCGACAGTATGCCGATAGCACTTCCCGAGCCAAGCAGCCGCGATTACTGGGTAGAGCAGGCTATTGAGCGTAACCCTCAGGTATTGGCCCAACAAGCGGGGATCGAGGTGTCACGTAGCGGTGTAGATATTGCCCGCGCGGGTCGTTTACCCACGCTTTCAGCCTTTGGCAACTATCAGTATGGCGACAGTGATATTGATAATACCACCGGCAATGACTCCTCTAGCCAAGTAGGCATTCGCGCTAATTTACCCATCTACACCGGCGGCAGCACCAGCGCTAGTATCCGGCAAGGGACTTATCAGCTGGAAAGCAGCCAGTATGATTTCGAATCCCAGCGTCGTTCGTCGATTCAGCAAGTCCGCTCGCTTTATACCCAGGTTAGCAATGATGTGGAAACTGTCGAGGCTCGTGAGCAGGCCATCGTCTCCAACCAAAGTGCGCTGGAAGCAACACGCGCCGGTTACGAGGTCGGTACCCGTAACATAGTGGACGTTTTAAATGCTGAGCAGAATTTATACAACGCGATCGCCAACTATGCCGAGGCGCGATACAGCTATGTCGTCAACCTGCTCTCGCTGCGTCAGCAAGCCGGACGCCTGGATGTAGACGCCATTGAGGAAGTCAATGCGTGGTTAACCGGCGATGAGGTGAATTTTACCTTGCCAGAAAGCGGTGGCGACGACCCCTATGAGCCCGCGCTCAACATCGGTGCACCGCCCCAGCCTGGTATGTAATTACCCGACGGTGGGAAGTGATTCAGGTGTGCATGTGCTATCGGTCACCTTAAAAAGATATATGGGAATGTAACGTATGAAAAAGATGATTCACTCACGCCGAGCGAGTCTGGTGACGCTAGTAGCTGCGCTGGCACTTTCAGCCTGCGGTCAAGAACAAACCGAGGTACCTCAGCAGGGTGCCCAGCAAGAAGCACCGCCCCATAAGGTCGAAGTTGCCGAAATGGAGCGTCAGGATATACCGCTGGATAAGTCGTACCCCTCACTGCTGCGCAGTGATGGTGAAGTCACTTTGGTTGCCCGTGTAAATGGGTTTCTGGAAGAACGCCACTTTGAACCCGGCCAGTTGGTCGAAGAAGGCGATCGTCTTTACACCATCGAGCCAGATCTTTATCAGGCAACGGTTAATCAGCGTGAAGCGGATCTACAGAGCGCTCGTGCCCAGCTTGCCCGCGCCCAGCGTGATGCTCAGCGCTTTGAGCAACTGCTAAGCCAAAACTCGGTGAGTCGTCAGCAGTATGACCAAGCGTTAGCCGACCAACGGGTCGCCCAGGCGAGCGTTGCGCAAGCCGAGGCGGCCTTAACCAGCGCCAATTTAGACTTAGGCTATTCCCAAGTTACAGCCCCTGTTTCGGGTATGATCGGTTTGAGCCAAGTGAATGTGGGCAATTTAGTGACTTCCGGTACTGAGTTGGCGACGATCACGCCACTGGATCCGCTGGAAGTTCGTTTTCAACTGCCTCAGCGTGACGCATTCGAGCTGCGTCGCCAATTGAGCGACGGCGATGATACGTCGGATATTCGCGCAAAACTGAGCATCCCTGGGGTGAGTGGCGGCAGCGATTCTGAACTGGAAGGCCATTTGGATTTCCTGGGTTCGCGTGTTGATAGCGGTACCAGCACCGTGCAAGCGTCTGCAACCTTCGAAAACCCCGATGCGACTGTGCTGCCTGGCCAATTTGTGCGCGTGCGTATAGAGGGTCTGAAGCGTTTTGATGTGATGGCCGTGCCGGAAATTGCCGTTACCCAAGGGTTGATGGGCCCGCAGGTGTTTGTCCTGGATGATGATAATAAAGCCCGCGAAAGGACTGTTTCATTGGGTGAAGTGGCTGGCCCGTGGCAGTTGATTCGTGAGGGATTAGAGCCGGGGGATCGTGTGGTAGTAGGAGACCCTGCTGGTTTAGAGCCGGGCATGACGATTGAGCCTCAACCATTTGATGGCAACGCTGAAAACATTGTTGAAAATGTGGAGCAAGAAGAGGCACAACAGCAGGCTGAAGCGGCAGAGACAATGGAAGATGGGGCGGCAGATGGTCAGCCCACTGAAGGGGAAGAGGGTGCGCAATAATGAACTTCTCTAACTTCTTCATCAGTCGGCCGATTTTTGCCACGGTACTGGCGATTATCGTGACGCTGGTGGGCGTGATGTCCATGCGCATACTGCCTATTGAACAGTATCCCAACGTGGTACCGCCAACGGTATCGGTACAGGCTCAGTTCCCCGGAGCGGATGCGGAAACTGTTGCACAGACCGTGGCGGCACCTATCGCAGAAGCGATTAACGGCGTTGAGGACATGCTTTACATGACCTCCAACAGCTCCGATAACGGCAGTATGAGTTTGAGCGTGGCATTTAATATCGGCACTGATGGCGATATTAATACGATTAACGTGAATAACCGCGTTCAAGGTGCGCTCTCTCAGTTGCCTGAAGCAGTGCAGTCGCAAGGCGTCACCGTTGAGCTCCGCTCCGACTCTATCTTGATGTTTATTGCGTTGACCTCGCCGGACGGCGACTATGACAAAATTTTCATGCAGAACTACGCTACCCTCAATGTACTTGACGAACTTCGTCAGGTACCAGGGGTAGGTAATGCAGAAGTACTGGGTGGCGGCGAGTTTGCCATGCGAATCTGGATGGATCCGGATAAGTTAGCCCAGTACGATCTCACTCCTAGCGAAGTAGCTAGTGCGATTAGAGCGCAAAATACGGAAGTGCCAGCGGGTAGTTTGGCATCGACACCGCAAAGCGATCCACGCGCATACACCTACACGATTACCGCTGGAGGTCGCCTCAATGATGTTGATGACTTCCGTAATATTTACCTGCGAACCAATAGCGACGGCTCTTCACTACGTTTGGAGGACGTTGCACGTATTGAGCTTGGGGCGTCTTCTTACGGCGTTGATGCGCGTTTGAATGGCTCCAGCATGGCGCCGATTATTATTAATCAACAGCCCGGTGCAAATGCGCTAGAAACTGCTCAAGGTGTGCGTACGGCGATGGAAGATTTGTCCACTCGCTTCCCGCCCGGGCTTGAGTATGTGGCACCTTACGATACTACGCTGTTTATTGATGCCTCTGTAGAGACGGTCATTCATACCTTCATTGAAGCGTTCCTAATCGTTATCGTCATTCTGTTTATTTTCCTGCAGAACTGGCGTTTTACTGTCATTGCGATGTCAGTGGTGCCGGTGGCGGTAGTGGGCACTTTTGCAGGTTTCTATCTATTAGGCTTTTCGATCAATCTGTTGACGCTATTTGCGCTGGTGCTCTCGATAGGGATAGTCGTCGATGATGCGATCTTGGTTGTGGAGAACGTCGAGCGCGTGCTGAGTGAAGAGGATGATATCAGTGTGCGGGATGCCACTATCCGGGCGATGAAAGAAGTCGGCGGGCCGGTTATTGCGACTTCGCTGATTATGGCCGCTGTGTTTATACCCGTGGCTTTCCTGGGCGGCTTTACCGGACAGATTTATCAGCAGTTTGCGATTACCGTGGCGATCTCGGTAGCGCTCTCAGCGCTGATGGCATTGACCTTTACGCCCGCCCTCTCTGCGATCTTTATCAAGCATAAAGTCGCGGGCGCCGGTCAATCCAAATTCAAGCGCGCGCTGAATACACCGTTTCGCCTGTTTGATCGGCTGTTTGCCGGTATTACCGCCGCCTATATGTGGATCGTAAAAGGCCTAGTAAGGTTTTGGCTGCTGGCGCTTGCGCTGACGGTGCTTACCGGTGTGGGGTCTTACTGGCTATATGCTAATACACCCTCAACGTTGGTGCCTGAAACCGATCAGGGGGTCGTCCTGGTGAGCGTGTCGTTGCCAGATGCGGCTTCACTTGACCGTACTCAACGCTATATGGCGAAACTCAGTACGGCAATTGAAGATATCCCTGGGGTGGAATACTCCTCGGCAGTGGCGGGTTATGACATTCTTTCAAGCGCCGTGAATACTGCTCGCGGTGTGATGTTTATCAATCTTAGCCCTTGGTCTGAGCGTGAACTAACCGCCAGCGAGCTGGTTGGGCGTATTATGGGGTTAGGCGCAAGTATTGATGGTGGCTCTGCTATGGCCTTTAACTTGCCGCCCATTATGGGACTTTCTACAACCGGCGGGTTCACTGGTTACCTTCAGTCATTTGATGGGGCGTCGACACGCGAGCTCTATGAGGCCTCGTTGCAAATAATGCAAAAGGCTAACCAGCATCCCGCCTTGAACCGGGTTTTTACCACCTTCAATGTTAATGTGCCGTCATATCGTGCCAATATCGACCAGCAGAAGGCGTTGAGTTATGGCGTGGCGCTGGAGAATATTAACTCGGCCTTAGGTAATACATTTGGTAATGGTTTTGTGAACTTCTTTAGCTATCAAAACCGTAATTTCCAAGTCTATCTGCAAAACGAAGACGAATTCCGTAAAACGCCGGAAGACGTTAGCAGCGTCTACGTGCGCGGCGGTAACGGCGAACGTATTCCGCTTTCCGAGTTTGTCGAGCTTGAGCGCCAAACCGGGCCGGCGGTAGTGTCGCGGTTTGGGGTTTATGCTGGTGCCCAGTTCCAGGGACAGCCTGCGCCTGGGTACAGCTCTGCCCAAGCCATTGAAGCGATGGAAGGGATCGTGCAAGAGACGCTAGGCTCTGACTGGGGAATGGGGTGGACCGGCACGGCGTATCAAGAGTCCAACATGGGCAGCGCAGCGACGCTGGCGATTGTCTTCGGCCTATTGATGGTCTTCCTGATCCTAGCGGCTCAGTATGAGAGCTGGTCGTTGCCCCTCGCGGTACTGACCGCTACCCCCTTTGCTTTCCTAGGGGGGGTTGGTGGCATCGCATTGCGCGGGTTGGACACCAGTGTGTATGTGCAGATCGGCATGCTGGTGGTGGTTGGGTTGGCGGCCAAGAACGCGATCCTTATCGTCGAATTTGCCGAACTGCAGCGTAAGGAGCAGGGTAAAACAATCCGTGAGGCGGCGATTACCGCAGCAGAACTGCGTTTCCGCCCGATCGTGATGACATCGTTGGCGTTTATCTTCGGTACGTTGCCGTTGGCCTTAGCCACCGGTGCTAGTGATGTAAGTAGCCATCACATCGGCACTACGGTGGCGGTGGGTATGGCGTCTGTTGCTATCTTGGGGAGTCTATTTATCCCCAGCTTCTACGCTATGATTGCAACTGTTTCTGACTGGCTAGGTCGCAAGATGAAAGGGAATAGACATGATGGCTCACAGCCGGCGCTTGAGCATGAAAAGCACTAGTCCTTAGCGATTAACCACGCGTAAACACAGGCGGGTGCCATCTTCGGATGGCACCCTTTTTTATTGATAATCAAGTTAGCTGACTAAGGTCAAGGTATAGGTGGCACCCCAAAGCTAACCTGGACTAAGCTGGAAGTAACAATACATCACCGGCTAAGTACCGGGAGGCATCATGAACGATCTACTGCACGCTGCTACGCAATTTCCGACCATCGTCTTTACGTTGCTACTCGGGCTGTTAGCCCTTTACTGGCTATTAGTGATTATCCGCTTAGCCCCTCTAGAGCTATTTGAGCGTGATAGTCTCAAAGAAGACCATCTTGCCAGCACGTTGGTTTCTCTAGGCTTTGCTGGGGTTCCCGCGACGTTGGCTTTGACAGTGATTCTCAGCATTGCTGCGGCACTCACATTGGCCATCGAACTACTGATATTGCGTTGGCTACCGCTTGGCTTGATACGTATTCCGGTAGGAGTGCTGGTGCTATGGGGTACGTTGGTGGTTGCTTCGCCCGTGGCGGCGATGCTCTGCCAGGCGTTGCACCGTGGGTTGCACCGTTATCGCCCCTTCACGCGGCGCTGTTTACTGGGTCAAACGGTGGTAGTGACTGAGCGCGAAGGTGCTGGTGAGCAGGCATTTGCAGTGATCGATAATGAGCCCAATAGCACGGTCAAACTGCTCAGCAAGCGTGATGCACTGCCTGTAGAGGGGGAGCGACGGGTGCTGGTGAAGTACTTACCAGAAGAGAGCGCCTACCGCAGCGTCTCTGAGAAGGCGTATCTTGAAACGCGAGTTCGTTTGAACAGGCTGCGTTTTAACCAGAAAAACCGTCATAAAGCCCATTACTCTACTTCTCACTGATACGTCATTTTGATGAGAGGAGGCACCGGGAAGCACAAACCCTAAACATCCCGGTTATTTCCATCGCCGCCACTGCTGCGCCAGCCACTGCACTACACGCTGCCAGACAGTGGCGTTTTGCGTTTTATCAACGGAGGTAGGGCGAGGGGCGGGGCGGTTTAAAAAGTCGCGAATGGGGTTAACCTGTGCTGGCTTATCCAGCATGGGCGCGTGGCCGCAGTGTGGCACGGTAAGTGTCACAAGTTTAGGTTGCACTGCGGCCATCCGCGGCAGCGTTTCCGGGTCTAAAAGCGTGGACTCCTCGCCGCGTATCACCATCGTCGGGCAGCGAATATTCGCCCAGTCTGCCCACATGTCGCGTGGTGTATCGTGTACAAACTGCTCCCCAATGCGTGGATCAAAGTGATACGTCCAACTGCCATCCGGTAACCGACGGGCACTGTTGAGTGCTAACTCGCGCCGTGCGGATTCATCGGTAATACCGAAGCTAGCGTAGTGCCGGTTGAGCTCTTGCTGGAGTTCGCTAAAGGTAGAGAAGCGGTGGGTCACGCCGAAATAGCTGGAGAGGCCAATAAGACCCTGTGTGTTCAGCTCGGGCCCAACGTCGTTAAGAATCAGCCGGGAAATACGCGCACTGTGCTGTTGATCAGCGGCGATCAACATACCTAGCAGGCCACCCATCGAGGTGCCCAGCCAATCAACATACTCGAGTTCAAAGTGATCGAGTAGCGCGATCGCTACCGTCACATAATGGCTATAAAGGTAGTCGTGAGCAGGGAACAGTGACCAACTTGATAGTCCACGTCCAGGGGTGTCCGGGGCGAGAATCCGCCATTCACTGCCGAGTTCCTGCGCCAGTGCTCTAAAGTCGCCACCGTGGCGGGCAAGGCCGTGCCAGGCGACCAGGGTGCGGGGGGCGGTAGGATTCCAGATGCGTACAGCCACTTCTAATTCGCGTACGCGTACAAACTCCAAGGCATCCATAGTGTGCTCACACGGCTATAACAGTAGTGCCAGTATTAACACATTTGCTGCACTGCAGCGAGGATGAGATTAACTGTTTAACGCTGCATTAAACGAATGGCGGTATCAATCAGCTCACCACCGCGCTCACTGATGGAAAAAGCCTCGGGGTTACGTAGCCAGTCATGGAAAAGGCCGCCGAGCATGGATTGCATTAGCCGCGTCGCCATTTCGGGGCTGAGATCTTCGCGCAATATCTTTTGCTGCTTAGCTAGCACAAAGACATCGAGCATTTCCTCAAAGCACTCATTGCCGATCTTGTCCTGCATTTCTAACGGATTAATATCGCTAAAAAATTCGCAGCGATGCAGTAAAATCGACAGTATCCGCTGGTAAGAGGGTTGCTCAAGGCGCACCAAGCCCGCATGGCAAGCCAGTCGTATAGACTCCAGCGGTGATAATTCGGCGTCAGCTTTGTCAACTTCATCCATCAGCGACTGGAAGGGCATACGCACCTGTTCAACCAGTGCCATGAACAGGTCGCCTTTGTTTTTAAAGTGCCAATAAACGGCACCACGGGTGAGGCCTGCATGGCGAGCAATTTGCTCAAGGGAAGTGCGCGCCACGCCTTTGGCAAAGAATACCTCTTCAGCAGCGTCAAGCAGTGCTTCTCGGGTAGCAGCCGCTTCTGCTTTGGTCTTTCTTGCCATGGAAATACAACCTCATAATCGGACACAGTATGGTCACATTTTAACCTAAGCAGCAGAATATTTACATTCAAAACTGTATGGATAAATATTCCATCTCATAACGTGAATTAACAAATTCGTCATTTCGCGACTGGAAGCGTATAAACGGGCAATGAGACTGGCCCACATAGCACTAACGTCGTGAGCAAAACGAATTAAAAAAAACAGGACAGAAAGCATGGCGCGAGCTCCTTTTCAGCTGGGTGAACATACCATTATGCCCGGCCAACGCTTACAAGTTGATGTGCCTGTGGCGCGCTTATATACCCATACGCCCCTGCATATACCTGTCGAAGTTGTTCATGGCCGCAAGGATGGCCCGGTGCTGTTGGTATGTGGCGGCATTCACGGCGATGAAATCAATGGGGTGGAGATTGTTCGTCGGGTACTGCGCGCGAAAGCGATTAGTAGTATCCGCGGGACCTTGATCGCTGTGCCGGTTGTAAACGTACTTGGTTTCTTGCAGCAAACCCGCTATTTGCCTGATCGGCGTGATCTAAATCGCTGTTTTCCAGGCAGCGAGTCAGGGTCACTCGGCGGCCGTATTGCAAATTTGTTTCGCGAACAAATCGTCGATCACGCTACCCATATTATTGACCTGCATACCGGCGCAATCCATCGCACTAATCTGCCGCAGATTCGTGCACAACTCCGTCCTGGAAGCGAAACCGAGCGCATGGCCGATGCTTTCGGTGCGCCCGTGGTGCTGAATGCGGAACTGCGTGAAGGTAGTCTGCGCCACTATGCCCAGAACCGTGGGATTCCAGTGCTGACCTATGAAGCCGGTGAGGCGTTGCGTTTTGACGAGTGGGCGATTGCCCCCGGCGTTCGCGGGGTTCTGCGGGTAATGCGACGGTTAGGCATGCTGACCGGCGAACAGCGCCGCCGCACGCCAGCACCCGCGGAGCTTGCCAAAGGGTCAAGCTGGGCCCGGGCACCCATCGACGGCATTTTGCGGCCCAAGGTGCGCCTAGGCGCCCGCGTTGCCAAAGGCGAGGTGCTGGGCAAAGTCGCTGACCCCTTTGGCAATGACGAGGGCGAAGTGCGCGCCGTCGCCGACGGTATTGTGATTGGCATGAGTCGCTTGCCCTTGGTCAATGAAGGCGAGGCGCTGTTCCATATTGCCCGTTTTGATGAAATTGATGAGGCTGAAACGGCTATTGAGAGCTTTAACTCAAGCTTGGTGCCGCCACCTGATTCGTTTTATTAATCGTCATTAATAACTAAAAGCTATCGCTTTAATAGTTAAGGATTAGCTACTATAAATGGCAAGTTAGCAACCGTTTGACTATACCTAGGGGTGGGCTTTGTTAGCGGCTGTTAAAATGATAACAACTAAAATAGATAGCTAAGCTTTCATCGTACTCGAACGAGTGGCGATCAAACGCCACGTCTACCGTGACATGGAGGAAAAGCGATGACGAGCGATAAACCTAAGCACACCACAACGGATGCGGGCATAGGAGTCAACAGTGATGAACACTCACTCTCAGTAGGCCCCGATGGGCCGATAGTTCTGCATGATCACTATTTGATGGAGCAGATGGCTGCCTTTAACCGGGAAATGATTCCGAATCGTCAGCCCCACGCAAAAGGGAGTGGCGCCTTTGGTCACTTCCAAGTCACTCACGACGTTAGCCAATACACCAAAGCTGACTTTCTCCAACCGGGCAAGAAAACCGAAATGTTGGCTCGTTTCTCGACGGTGGCCGGTGAGGCGGGTAGTCCGGACACTTGGCGCGATCCTCGTGGCTTCTCGCTGAAGTTCTACACCGAAGAGGGCAACTTCGACATGGTGGGTAACAATACCCCTGTGTTCTTCGTTCGCGATCCGCTCAAATTCCAGCACTTTATCCACTCACAAAAGCGTCGAGCGGATAACGGCTTGCGTGATCACGATATGCAGTGGGACTTCTGGACGCTTTCGCCGCAATCTGCACACCAAGTAACCTGGCTAATGGGCGATCGTGGTATCCCCGCCACTTGGCGCCACATGAACGGCTATTCCAGCCATACCTATATGTGGGTGAACGCTGAAGGCGAGCGCTTTTGGGTGAAGTACCACTTCAAAACTGATCAGGGCATTAAGTGCATGACCCAGGAACAGGCCGATAAGATGGCGGGCGCGGATGCCGACTACCATCGACGTGATCTGTTCGACGCCATCAAACGCGGCGATTATCCCACCTGGACGCTGCAAGTTCAGATTATGCCGTTCGAAGATGCCAAGACCTACCACATCAACCCCTTCGATTTGACCAAGGTATGGCCGCACGCCGATTACCCGCTGCAAGAAGTCGGTAAAATGACCTTGGATCGCAACCCTGTAGATTTCCACAGCCAAATCGAACAGGCAGCGTTTCAGCCCAGCAATGCCGTACCGGGTACCGGTTTCTCGCCGGATAAAATGCTGTTGGCGCGGGTAATATCCTACGCTGATGCGCACCGTGCGCGTTTAGGTGTGAACTACCAACATATCCCCGTTAACGCGCCCAAGACCCCGGTGAACAGCTACAGCCAGGGTGGTCAGATGCGTATTAACCACTCCACCGACCCGGTGTACGCACCTAATAGCAAAGGGGGCGCGCACGCCAACCCTGAAAGGTACCCGGAAGATGCGGTATGGGAGACGGACGGCGAGTTGGTTCGCGCCGCCTATACGCTGCGCCCGGGCGATGGCGACTTCAACCAAGCCAATGATCTGGTCAATAAGGTGATGGATGATGCCGCCCGTGACCGATTGGTAAACAACATTGTCGGCCATGTTTCCGATGGTGTGGAAGAGCCGGTGCTATCACGGGTATTTGAGTACTGGAAAAACGTCGACCAAACGATCGGCGAGCGTGTCGAGCAGGGCGTAATGGCGAACCGCCGCGAAAACGGCTAGTAAGCCTACGCTACTAGGAAGAAGAACCCGCTACGCTTGCGTAGCGGGTTTTTTATACAACGCACTTATACAACGAACTCTGGTTCGTTCACCAAGCTAAGCGCGTCATCAAATAGGCGCAATCCTGCGCCTTCTTTATGGGCGTGTTCTGACAAATGACGCCGAAAGCGCCTGCCGCCAGGGCAACCCTGAAACAAGCCCAGCAGGTGACGGGTAATATGATTCAGCTTCGCGCCTTCATCCAGGCGCTGCTGAATATACGGCCGGAATGCAATTGCGGCATCCAAGCGGCTCGCCGCCGGGCCTTGCTCTCCAAACAGCTGCTCATCGACGCCCGCGAGCAGCCACGGGTTTTGATACGCCTCACGCCCCACCATCACGCTATCCACATGGGTAAGCTGCGCTTGGCACTCCGCCAGCGTTTTAATTCCACCGTTAATGCCAATATGCAATTCAGGGCGGCTCTGCTTTAAACGGTGAACGCGGGGGTAGTTAAGCGGCGGGACATCGCGGTTTTGCTTGGGCGACAACCCCTGCAGCCACGCCTTACGGGCGTGAACGGTAAATACCTCGCAGCCTGCGTCAGCAACGATTGCGATAAACCGCTCAAGATCGGCGTCCTCATCCTGGTCATCAATGCCAATACGGCATTTCACCGTGACCGGAATAGATACCGCTGCCTGCATCGCCCGCACAGCCTCGGCCACCTTTTCGGGGTAACCCATCAAGCAGGCGCCAATCATATTGTTCTGCACGCGGTCGCTCGGGCAACCCACGTTCAGGTTCACCTCATCGTAGCCCCACGCCTCGGCAATTGCCGTGCACTCCGCCAGCTCACCGGCATCGCTACCGCCTAACTGCAACGCAAGCGGGTGCTCCACCTCGCTATAGCCCAAAAAGCGCTCACGAGGCGTCCCGTGCAAAATAGCACCGGTAGTGACCATCTCGGTATACAGCAGCGCTCGCTTAGTTAACGTGCGTGCTAAGGCTCTGTAGTCCCTTGTGGTCCAGTCCATCATGGGTGCCACGGAGAAAGTTCTATCCAGCTCCGGGCGGGCAATGCCAGACTTCATGCGGGTTCGCGCGGTTGTGTTATCATTCATAACTGTTCATATTTACAGTAGTTGAGCCACGTTTTTAGCTAATGGGTGTCACAAATTTGGCACTTCGTGGCACTTTCATTTGTCACATTTCGAGGCAGTGATGGCGACGATCGTGAAGCGTCCAAAAAGGGACGGCAGTTTCTCATATCTAGCGCGTATTCGCATTGCGCGTACTGGCCAACCTGACTACTCAGAGTCCAAAACATTCCCTAAAAAGGCAATGGCCAGCGAGTGGGCGAAACGACGTGAACTCGAACTGGCTGCACCAGGTGGTGTGCTGTCCGCGAAATGGAAGGGCGTCACCTTACATGATGCCATTGAACGTTACCTGCATGAATTTGCTGATGGAGCCGGGCGTAGTAAGCGAGCGACCATTGAACAGCTGCAGCGCTTTCCTATTGCTCGCGTCAAAATAACCGAGCTCAGCAGTGAGCAGCTTATTGATCATATTCAGATGCGCCGACGTAGTGGTGTTAAAGCGTCTACAGCATCACTCGATATGACCTGGCTCGGCATTATCCTAAAAACGGCGGTGGCTGCCTGGCGAATGCCGGTGGATTTGAATGAATTTGAATCCGCTAAGTTGCTACTGAAGAGCAAAGGGCTGACTGGCCGTCCAGCTTCCAGGGATCGGCGGCCGACAGCCGATGAAATTGAGCGACTACGGGCTTACTTTGTTCGCTCCCAAAAGATCCGGCCCAGTGCGCTTATACCCATGGAAGACATCATGGATTTTGCCATTGCATCAGCGCGCCGGCAGGAAGAAATCACCCGGCTCACCTGGGACGATCTGGATACAGAGGCGATGACCTGCTGGGTGCGTGATGCCAAGCATCCACGGCAGAAGTGGGGCAACCATAAGCGGTTTAAGCTCACCCATGAGGCGATGGCCATCATCCAGCGACAGCCGCGCAAGAAAGATGAGCCTCGGATCTTCCCCTATTGGGCGAAATCGATTGGCACTCGATGGAGAGCAGCGACGGAATCCAAAGGGATTGAGGATCTACGCTTTCACGACTTGCGCCATGAAGCAACGTCACGGCTATTCGAGGCGGGCTATGAGATCGTGGAGGTGCAGCAGTTCACGCTCCATGAGAGCTGGGATGTATTGAAGCGATACACGCATCTAAGGCCGGAAACACTGAAACTGCGTTAGTCTTATACCGTTACTTTATAATGAGTAAAAACCGCCTGAAAAGGCGGCTTACTTAGTCAGGGCAGCCATTACGTTCGCACTTTTTAACCCGGACACGGCAGTCGTCCAACTTTCCCTGTAGCTCTTTGATACGCCTTACCAACACATCCTCTGGCGGCATTTGGTTACTTTCCAGGGCACGTATGAAGGCGCTAAGTCGTTTGATTTCCTCGGGGTAGAGGGCGCGCTTGCTGGCTGTATCTATGGTTCGTTCAATGATGCTATCCACGTGAGTGCTCCATTTTGTGCGTGGCTGAGGCGTTGCTAGACAGCTTACCAACTTCATCCCGCTTCACCAGCGGCTGAGTGGGAATGCCCAGCACGGTATTAATTTGGCGCAGCTGGCAATGCAGGGTATAGCGCTCATGTGGACCTTGCGCTTGATCTAACTGGCGAGCACATGAGCGGCTTTGTTCCTGCAAAATCAGCAGGTAGCGAAACTTGGGTGTATCGCCAATCTCTGCGCGTACTTCTTCTAAGGGTCGCACGCTGTCCGCCTGTTGTTGCAGCAGTTCAATTGCCTGGCGTTCGCGCTGGATAAAGTAGCGCCGAACGCGACGGCCCATCGCGTTGTTTTCGATCATGGCCAGCTCTTTGGCCATGCCTATGGTGAGATGGTACTCGACCCGGTTGTGGCCACCACGAGAGTCTATATTTTTTGCCTCCCCGATTTGGGAAGCAAAGTCTTTAGTCATTTGGTTCCCCAGATCGGGGAGATCAAAGTTATCGTTGCCAGTGGCCTTTGAGACTCCCGGATCGGGGAGGCGCAAATCGGTTATGACGGTGAAGTCTTCACCTTCGACGAACCCATATTCGTCTATGCGACCTTGAATCCAAGTTGTAAAACGGCGACCTACTTCCAAGAACTCGTGCAGGTCACGAGCATTACACAGCAGCTGCTGATCATTGGCTTGGAAAACGGGAATAAGACTTTGCTCCATGGTTAGCTCCGTAGGACTACTCGGGTGAAGGGAAGTTAAGGAAATGGTGCGGGTAGGTGTGGCAGAGGTAAAGGCCAAAATGTGATGCGAGTGCAAAGGCTAGCCGGCTAAAGGTTTAGCCGGCGCATACCTCACCCATTCACCATCTTCCACTGCTCTCGCGCCTCAGCCCGTTTCTCATCAATGTATTGCGCTAGGTCGATCGCACTAACCAGCCACGGGCTTTTCTGCGAATCCCCCGCACGATAGGCGGGTACCGGTAAAGCCTGGGCACCTGCTCGAAAGGCGGCGGTGCGGGGGCTGATGCCGAAGAAGCGTGGGGCTACTTCCTCAAGTGGAAGTTCTGTGCGGCCGTTGAATTCGGCGAGCAGTCCAAAGTATGTGTTCATTGTTGCCTCCCTGGGCGCTGCTTCCACTTCAGAAAGCATTGGCGAATGCTGCGGAACCTGGCCGCGGCGGTTGGGTTGTGGTCTAGCTCAGCCCGGCTTTGGATCTGGCAGGCGGCGCAGAGCCAGTCCCGGGCGTCTTCGGTGTTGTGGGTGCCATCGGGTAGTTGGAATTCGGTCATGTTGTGTTTGGCTCGCCGGCGGCGGTCCAGGTAGAGCTGGAAGGCGCGATCCTGGCAGAGCATGGCGGCTTGCCGGGCAAGCTTGCAGCCCTTGAGTTGTTCAGCGCACATGCCGCCTCCGTTGTTCACGAATCCCCTGGCACTCGATGCACGTGGTTGCCCAGGGCAGAGCATGGCGGCTTGCCGGGCAAGCTTGCAGCCCTTGAGTTGTTCAGCGCACATGCCGCCTCCGTTGTTCACGAATCCCCTGGCACTCGATGCACGTGGTTGCCCAGGGCAGGGCATCGCGGCGGGCTTGGGGGATCTCCTGGCCGCAGTCTTCGCACTTGGGGTCGGGATTTGGAATGTACAGCGAAAGCCGGCTGCTCAAGGCGGCCTCCATGCGGCGCTCCATTATTTCGGTGGCGATGTCGGCGTTGTCAGCCATGGTTACTGTTCCTCTTTTTCAATAGCGGCAAAGCGCTGCATCAACTCGTTTCCACCCGGTGTGTATTCGTGGGGTTCATCACTGGCGTAGATACCCCACTCGATAACGGTGAGCGCGGCTTGCTGCAGGTCGCGATCCAGCACCCGCAGGCGGGTGAGATCCAGCGGCCAGGCGTAACTGTTGTAAACGGCAAGCAGAATGCGGCGGCAGTGGTGGCTTTGGCCGCTCTCTTTCTCGGCTACCACGGCGAGACGCTCCCAGGCATCCGGGCCTTTTACATCGAGCTGGGCGCGCTTCTGGTCAGCGGCATCTTCGGCGGCGATCATTGCCTCCAGTGCTTCACGGTTGCGCTCGTGTAGGCGCTGGGTCACCAGTGGCATTGAATGTTTGGTGGTCATCACGTGCTCCTTCATGCTTGAAACACCCAGCACTTCACGCTGCCGCCGTTATGGCGGACGCGGGAGTTCACGGTGCGGTTGGAATCGATAAACTTGCGGGTCTTGCTGCTCTTCAGGTAACGCTTCAGCTCTCGCACCTCTGGGGTGCGCAGCTTGTATTCGGCGCAGGTGCGCTCGAAGTCTTTAAGGTTGATGGCGATCATGTCGCTGCCCTTGCCGTAGTGGTTCAGCATGGGGTCGTCGCGTAGGCCCTCGATGTAGTCGAAGGCTTCCCAGAATTCGGCGACCAGCGGGTGGTCGGCGTTGATGGATTGCTGACGCTCCCGGGCCATCTGCTTTATGTGGCCAAGGGCGATATCCAGGGTTTGCTGGTCGAAGAGATCCAGGCCTTCTGGCCCCAGGCACTCCACCAGGGCCATCAGTTGGCCGTGGCACTTGGCGATGCGTAGCACCTTGATATCTGGGTCGTCGGCCAACTGGTCGGCGTAGTGGCGGGCGCGTTGGGTGATCAACGCCAGCAGCGCGGCTTCACGTTGAGCCACCGCCAGGGCGAACTGGCTAACGTGCTCAATCTCGGTACGTTCCAACGCCTCGGCGAGTGCTTTGGTCTGTTTGTTCTGGCCTTCCCGGGTGAAATGCAGGTGGCAGATACGGGTTTGAATGGCTTCGCCTGCCTGCACCGGGGCGTTCTGACTGATCACGATGCTGCCGCGGAACGGTGGCTCGTAGGTGTCGTTGCCGCTGTTCTTCACGCCACGGGCGCGGATCGAGCGGCCGTTAAAGGCGGTTTTCAGCTCATCCCAATCGAACTGCTTCTGTTTGGCGCCGCCATCCTGTTCGCGGTCGGACTCGATCAATACCACCGGCAGGTTGCTCACCTGGGCGAAGTTGCGCGAGCGTGCGGGCATGGTGGCCTTGCTGGGGTCGAAGCCTTCATAGTCGCGCCGGCCGCACAGCTTCCAGAGAAACTCGATTAGCGTGGATTTACCCGCGCCGGCTTCGCCCACAATTTCCAAAAACGGGAAGCTGCCCATTTCGGCGCGGATCTGCTCGGCCAGCAGGCTGCCCAGCCAGTAGCCCAGGGCGATGACGCCGCGGGTACCGAAGGCGCCGAGCAGTTGCTGCGTCCATTCGGTGTTGAATGCCTTGCGATCGGGGTTGATGTGCAGCGCCACGGATTGGCTGAGGGTTTTCAGCTGGCGGCGTGGACCGAGCTCGAAAAAGTCCTCGCTGTTGATAGGCACCACCTTGCCACCGGCCACGGCCAGATCGCCGAACACGTAGGCGCCGTGCTCCTTGCTGTAGCCGATGAAGTCGATGGTCTCGACGGTTTTGATGTTGCCGATCTGATCCTGCAGCAGGTTATCCAGCTGTTGGCTGGTACCTGTCCACACTGCGCCGGGGGCCACGCCCAGCAGGCGCTTTTTATACTCAGATGCGGAAGCCAGTTGGCCACCGCTAAAGGTGTTCTTGATCGGCGGGCGGCCGTCGGGAAACTCCACGCGGTAGTAGTACCAACTTTCGTCAGTTACCGCGTTGGCCTGGTAGTAGAGCGCCGTGGGGTAACAGGTGCAGATCCGCTTCACGCTGCCGGATTGCTCCAGGGCAGCGTCGCGCAGGGCGGGGTCGATCTGCCGCTGGTCTTCACCGTCCAGCCCATCGGCGCGCAGGGCGCGATCGAAGGCGTCCATATCCAGCTTCCACCACCACAGCTGGCGTTTAAACTCGAACCAGAACTCTCGCTGCTCGCGGCGCTTGTAGATCAACAGCGCCTTGGCCATGGCCGTGGGGGCCAACAGCAGGTCGCCGTGGTAGCGGTAGGTTTCCTGGTGCTTCTCGGTGAGCTCGCCGCGCTGGTGGGCATCGTTCCAGTCGTGGCCACCGTTGGAGATCTGCGCCGCTTCGCAATCCCAGCCTGCTGCCCGGGCACGCCTCACATGCTTGTGAATGGCGTTATGGCCAGCGCGGTTGTTATCCAGCGCCCACACCAGCGTGGGGCGGCTGGTCCCGGCTTGATGGGCGGCATCCGATAGGGCGTTTAAGGCTTCATCCGGATAGTTGCCGCAGCTCATGGCGGACACCGCCGCGATGCCGTGGTGGTAGAGGGCGATCGCATCGAAGATGCCCTCTACAATCCACACCTCACCGGCAGCGACCAGATCCGCTGAGTTGAGTGCAGGCGGGCACCACCATTGGCCTTTATAGCGGCCAACGAAATTGGCCTTCTGCTTACCGAAGCGCTCCGGGTTATCCAGCAGTCGCTCCCAGTAAGCGCCGCCGGGTAGGGCGAAGCGCACGGTGGCGGTACCGCCTATCTCTGGCTTCCAGTAACTCTCCTGGGTGTACCAGCCCTGAATTCGGGCAAGCTCGAAGCCGCGGCCATCGCGCAGGTAGCCATCGGCTACCGGTGTTTGAGAGGTGGGCTTTTCACCCACCTGGGTGCTGTAGCGCTCGCTCCAGGATCGGAACAGATCCGGGAACAGTGCTTTGACGTGGATTTGTGCGCCACAGTTGTTTTCCCGCCCGCATTTCAGCATCCACGGCGCATCGGCGTTGATATACGCTTCGCGCTTACCGCACTCCGGGCAGCGCACCCGTTGCAGGTAGGGGCCGCGCTCAATCGCCTCAAAATCCCTGATTAAGCGCGCAACAATGTCCTGGCGCAGCGATGAATTCACGCTCGCCTCCTTATGTCACAGTTAGTAGCGGGGCCAGTTAGGCGTTTACGATTTCCTTTGCGCCTGCTTGATCGCCTGGCTAAGCAAGGTGGGCGTAAACGGCAGATCGATCGCCGGGTTCGGCATATCGCTGGGCGTCAACGTGTTGCACAGCTCTATGCGTGCTTTCGCCCGAAACCCACAGTCGTCATTGCGGCACTCCGCGATCGCCTCGCGGTACAACGGCGTTAGCCCCTGGCTTTTACGAATGCGCAGGTTCTGGTCGCAGTGCGGGCAAGGAATGCGGTGTTTGCTAGCTGTCATCAATGTTTTCTCTCTATGGGGTAAAGGGCGCGGCCACGGCCGGTGAGTCCTTGGGTGCCTTTGCGCAAACGCCGGCGGAGTAGCCACTCGGCGGCGTCATCCAGGCTTTGCAAATCCTGCTGTTCGCATACCTGCTGCAGCACTGTCTCCAGCTGGTCATCCAGCGGAAGGCGTAGATCGCTGCGGGCGGGTTGGTCAGCCATACTTCAGTGCTCCTTGAGGCCCTCAAAAGGGCCTGCGTTTACGACGCCTGCTGGGGCATAGTGCTAATGGAGAGATCAGCAACGCCCAGCGTTTCCAGTGCTTCTTTCAGCACCAGTTGACGCAGCAGCGACGCCCGTTCGATGCCGGTGTAATCCACCAGCGCATCGATCAGCTGGGCCTCGTACTGATCCAAATTGAGAGCGGCGTAACGAGAGCGCACACGTTTGGGGTCCTGGTACATGGCAAACATCCTTATGCAGGCAAGGTCATTCGGCACTGAGGGTTTCTTGGTCGTATTGGGCGATGCCACGGAGCAGCAACATGCGGCCGGCAGCCGACATCGAGCGCATTTCCAGCTCCTGAATGCGCTTCAGCTCCTCCCGCTCGCTTTCGGTGAGGTGAATCATGACGGGGCAGTTACACCCCTTAGGGGCATAAATTGGCTTTGGGGTAATGGTGTTAGTGGTGGCCATGGGTTAGGCTTCCTTAATAGAGTGAAAGACTTTGAACAAGGCGGCCGAGCGTCTGTATTAACGCTCGTAAAGGCGCACCAGCTTGCGCTGCAGGAAGTGTTCATCCATGTAGGTGCGCAGTTCGCAAAGGGCGTCTTCCACCTGCTCGGTAGAGGCGTTTTGGGCCAGCATCGTGGCAGCGAGTTGGCCCACGGCCTGAGCGGTGGTGCGCTCTTCCAGCGCTTCAAGATCCGCCAGCGGGTTAGGCGTGTTGGTACCGCGCTTCAATGCGGTTTCGATGTTGCGGCGGGTGTGTTCAGAGCAGCGGTCAAGCTCCACCTCGACCCCGCGAAACAGGGTGGTCTGAGTGGATGGCATAACAATGGTGGCAATGATGGTGACCATGGCAGTGGTTCCCTTTGCGTTGTGTTGTAGAGTGAAAGACATTAATAGAATGGTGGAGATATCCTACCGTGTCAATCGGATTGGTGGAAAATATACCCCAAAGGATTAGGGAAGAAATATCTATCCTTGGGCTTTCTCTGGCTGAAGCGTCCAGACGCGCGGGTGAAAACTCACCTCAGCGCTTGAAAGACGTGCTCGCTGGAAGACAGAAATGTTCTGCTGACCTAGTTGCTCGGCTAGCAAATATTGGCGTGGATATTTCCTACGTTTTGACAGGTGTACGTGCAGGCACATCCGATGCTCAGCCCCTTGGCTTGCCTGTGACTGAGCCAGGGCCGGATTTAGTGCCGGTGATGATGTACGACATCGAAGCCGCCGCCGGCGCTGGTCGCAGTTTTGAAGGTGAACCAGTGCAAACCACGCTGCACTTCCCCAGCAGTGAGCTGGCCGATAAGGGGCTGGATCCCGCGCAGGTGGTAGGCATTAAGGTGCGCGGTGATTCGATGGACGGCACCCTGGCCGATGGCGACTGGGTGTTGGTAGATCGCAGCAATCGCGACCCGAAACAGGAAGGGGTGTTTCTGCTGCTGGTGAGTGGAGAGCGGCGGATCAAGCGGGTGCAACGGTTAGCCGGGGGCGCGTTGTACCTGATCAGTGATAACGAGCTTTACCAGCCGGAAATGATCAAGCCGCAGGATATGCATGATGTGGAGATTCTGGGGCGGTGTGAGATTCGGATTGGGCGGGTTGTTTGACTGTAAAACCATGAATACATAAAGGCAGCTTTGAGACTGCTAGTAAGGAAAAACTGGGGGCAGGGGATGGAAGACGTTTTGAAATTCGATTATGAAGACGCGAAGGGGAACGTTAGCACGCGAGAAGTGAGCCAGTGGAAGGATGATGGCTGGCTGCTCAAAGGTATCTGCTCCAATGATAACCGCCGCAAAACATTCCGGCGTGACCGTATCAAAGTAGTTCATGCAGGTGGAGATAGCCTTAGGCCAATTTCCATGCCTCAACACCTCGTTGATCAAGCGATCACTTCCATACAAAAGCGAACTGACTCTTTAGAAATTCTCTTTACTGGCTTTGCAAAGGCTCGGCGAGCGCAGCTGGAAGAAGCTGCTAATGAGTCGGGCATGCGTGTCTGTAAGACGGTTACTGTGGGGTTGTCGTTTGTCTGTGGTGGGCCTACTGCAGGGCCTACTAAGCTGCGGAATGCTCAGGCTAAAGGTGTTCCGGTATTGGATGAGGCTGACTTTTTAAAGCTGTTGGAAACTGGTGAGCTGCCGGAGTAAAGCTATGAGTGAGTTCAAATTTGATAAGCTAGATATCTTATTAAAATCTCTATCTAGGAACGATGCTTATATAGCGAATGCTAATACTAAGTCCACAGTAGCACTATCCTTTTCTGCAGCTATTATAGCTGCAACGGGGTTGAATTATTCGAGAGTTGTAGGTTCTATGGGTCATGATTTTTCGGTTAATGTCCTTAATGTTTTAGTGTTTTTGTCTATTTCTTCATTTCTACTTGCAAGCGTTTTTTCTATGTTGGTTATTAGGCCTCGTCTCGATTTGAGTAAGATAAAAAATAATTTCTCATTTTTTGATATAGTCAGTAATTACTCTAACCACAAGGAATATATAGTTGGGCTAAAAGAAGAGAGTGCAGAGCAGTTTTTCGAGCGCCTTGCCGTTCTCAATTTTAATATGTCGGTCATAGTGAACAAGAAAAACGAATATCAAGTTAAGTCCATCGTGGCAATGTTTGGAGGAACATTTTCCCTCTCTTTAGCATTGCTTGTCGTTATTCTAGGGTAGGGGGAAGTATGAATTTTGATCAACTAGTTAAAGAGTACTTTCCAGATAAGCTGTTAAATAAAAGCTATGGAATGGTTAATGAGTCAGCGATTTTTGCTAATGATGGTTATGGTCTCGAGTCTAGAAGCTTTCTAGAGCCAATTAAAAATGAAGAACATCAAGTTCAAAAATCAATCAGGCCTTGGTTTGGAAAGGATGGTATTAAAGAACATGGTATAGGATATCACCCTGATTATGAGCACCTTAGTCAAACTGGTGAGATGGAGAATGGCTATATTTGTACTCTCTTTTTAGATATAGCAAAAAGTTCAAGATTGAATTTAATTTATGATTTGCAAAAAGCATCATTGATTAAAAATAGAATTCTTCAAGTTTCAATAGAGGTTATTAGAGCATTCAATGGTTATCCTCATCGCATGATGGGAGACGCCATAATGGCTTTTTTTGGAGACAAAAGTATTACTGAAGAACAAGCGGCGATTGATGCTGTTAATTGTGCTGCAGTGCTAAGGAATATTATTGTCGACCATGTTGTAAAAAGAATTGATGAAGAGTTTGGTGAGCAAAGAACAAAATTAGGTATACGTATTGGTGTGGACTATGGCGCTAGAGATGAAGTGATCTGGGGAGCTTTTGGCTATACAAGTGCATTTGAAATAACTGCACATGGTCTAAGTGTGGATTTATGCTCAAAGCTACAAGGTATGGCAGGTAAAAATAATATTATGTTAGGTGAGGGCATTTACTCCCTTATAGATTTTCCAGAGTCTTTTCTTAAAGTTAAAGAAGATAGTAGTGGTGAAGTTAAGTATGTTACACCTAATCTCACTAAGGCGGATGGTGAGAGTAAGATAAATTACGGTTGTCGTTTGGTTCGCTTAGATGAATACTACAAGTTGATGCCTTTTAAGCCTGAAAATAAAGGTTTAACGAATAATGGTTTTTATGATGATTTTGTATATTTGTGTGAATATTTTGATGAGGTGGAGGATAAGTGGATAAAGTATGATTCTATTTCTAAGCCATTAGGCAAGGAGATAGCATTACGTTTTTCATTGTTTGTACCTAATTATTATTTTGAAAATTATGTAATTGGTTTTAAGTATAAATATACTAAGATTAACCATGGAAAGGAGTCAAAAGAGTATAAAGGTAATGGGAGATTTGATAAAAGCGAAGGTCGCCTTGGTATGGGGAGTGAAACCCATTACATGAATGGTATACCCTGCAAAATGGCGAGAGTAGTCGATAGTACTCGTTATAGAGGTATACATCAGATGAACATTGAAGGTTTGTTTTTGGGTATGAATAACTCCAGTGTATTTAAAGATGTTGTAGGGGTAATGATTTACTAGAAATAATACTTATAAATTCACTTATTATACTTCTTGGATTTAGGCATGCTTCTGGCCGCCCTCTCATCTGTATAAGCCACTATCAATTCATCCCAATTGGTCGTAAGCGCGGGCTTCGGTTCGCGTAGAGAAGGTGCCAGTTTGTAGCATGAGATTGCTGCTTGGCTGAAGGCTTGATGCTAGACTAATTTTGAACTATTTAAATATGACTAATCAAAATTTCGTTAACTCACCAGGGGACGCGGTTTATGCCTATTCGTTTCATTGCAACATTGCTGATCACTATGGTTTCTTTGCAAGCGCAATCAGATACCTTCACGCCATCACATTATTGCACTAAGCCGTTCAAGCCAATCCAGTTTTCTTCAGATATGGAAGTTCAGATATTCCTTAATCAGGTTGATGCGTACGAGCGGTGTATTAATAATTTCATCCAAGAACAAGAGGAGGCTATTCGTCGTCACCGCGAAGCTACGCAAAATGCTATTAATGAATGGAATAGGTTTGTTAGCCTCGAACTTAATTAAAAAATAAATGTTTATTCCTGCAAGAAGCTCCCAGGTCGATCATTAAGGATATCTACCAAAAATGATCTGCCCATTTGGGGCTTGCGAACTCGATAAGTTGAGCTCATTGAATTGCCCCCTCATCCGTATACGCCACCATCAACTCATCCCAATTCGTCGTGTAGCGCGCGCTTCGGTTCGCGCAGCGTAGGTGCCAGGGGGCGTTCTTTTCCGGAAGGCCCAGGCGTACCGTTCCTTTTCCCATCTTCTCGTTCAGCGCGTCCATGGTGGCCATTAGCTTTTGGCTGCGCTGGCGTTCCTCTTCCGTTTGCGGTGTGTCCATCAAGCTGAGCTGTTGGCGGTTCTCGTCGGTGAGGTCGATCAGCATCACGCCCGCTTTCTTGTAGCCGTACTTTGGCCGGTAGATCTTGCGCAGTGCTTCCTGGGCGGCGTGGAGTATGTCGCGGGTGTCCTGGCTGGGGCGTTCCATTTCCACCGCCAGACTGGGGGAGTATTGGGGCAGGTCGGGCCTAAAACGATCGGTTTTGAGAAACACTAGCACGGCGCGAGCGAGGCTCTTTTGCTCGCGTAGCTTTTCGGCGCCGCGTTGGGCGTGTTGGCGAATCGCGCCTTGTAGATCGTAAAGCTGTGAAGTGGGCCGGCCAAAGGATCGACTGGTCATGATGCGCTGGCGTGGCTCGTTGAAGTCGTTCATCTCCAGGCAACTAATGCCGCGTAGCTCCAGCACCGTGCGCTCCATATTCACCGAGAACTTACGCCGCAGGCGCTTGGCATCCGCTTCGCGGAGATCCCAGGCGGTGTTGATGCCCAGGATCTGCAGGCGCTCGTTTAGCCGGCGGCCGACGCCCCATACATCGCTGACCTTGATTTGCTGCAGCAGGTGCCTGGCTTCGTCGCTTTCCGCGTGAAGAATGCACACGCCGGGGGAGCCGGGGTGCTTCTTGGCGATGCGGTTGGCCAACTTGGCGAGGGTGTGGGTAGCGGCAACGCCAACACACACGGGGATGCCGGTGTAGCGGCGGATCTTCGTGTGCAGGGATTTGGCGTGTTCCAGCAGTGCTTCCGGCTCGAAGCCATCCATGCGCACGAACATCTCATCAATGGAGTAGGGCTCTACCCCGGCCGTCTCCTGTTCCAGGATGCCTTGCACCCGGTGGGACATATCGCCGTAAAGCTCGTAGTTGGAAGAGTGCAACACGATCTCGCCGCGATCGACCAGGTGGCGCACCTGGTGGGCGGGGGTGCCCATCTCGATACCCAGCGCTTTCAACTCTTCCGAACGGGCGATAATACAGCCGTCGTTGTTGGACATAATGCCTACCGGGCGGCCGATCAGCTTGCCGTTGAACACTCGTTCGCAACTGACGTAGAAGTTGTTGCAGTCCACCAGCCCAATCATGTTGCCTCCATAACCCTTGTTAAATGCTGTTTGTTTATACAGTATTAGCAGCAGGGAAAGCGACAGGCAAACGCTAATGTACGTCGCTTAATGTGGAGCAAGCACAGGGCAACAGCATGCGAGTAAATTACTTGGGGCCAGCAGTGGTGGGCGTGGAGCACCCGGCAGTGGCCGAAATGGATAGCCGAAAATTTCCCCCCAGCTGCTTTCTGGTGGAGATAAGCGAGGACGCACGGCCAGGCGGGCCGTGGATGGAGGGCGATGTGCTGGTGGTGGATGAGGCGCGATCGTTCGGCCACGGGGATCTGGTGGTGGCTGAGGTGGAAGGGGAGTACCGATTGTTTAAATCCCACCGTGTGGGTAGCCGTTGCCGGTTGTTGCCCACCGCTGGTGGGCAGGGCTGCTTTGTGACCGTGCAGCAGTTCAAGGGGGTGGTGGTGAGGCAGGCTAGGTGTTGGGCGGTGTAGGTGAGCCCTTACATTGCGTAACGAGAAATAACTAGTTTGCAACTTAGCCAAACTTTGCCATAGTGAAAGTGTCGCCTAAGAGCACGCGTGGCGGTAACGCTTCGCCAGAAGATTGCGGCAATCAAAACCCCCGACCATGTGGGGTGGTCGGGGGTTTTGTTTTGAAGCTAACAATTAGGACAGGTGAAAAACGGACTTCTGAGCGCGTTTCTGTGCTTCCTCAGCGCTCAGGTTGACTTCGACATTGCCTTGCCGTTTTGCGGCAAGATAGCGCTTACGTGCGGCCTCAATGGTTGCCGCCTTGCGCTGCTGCTGTGTGATGTGATCATTCGCGTATAAATGCATAGCATTTTCCTCTAATAATGCCCATGCCGCCTCCTACAAACGAAACGAATATCTTGGCATGGAAATGCGCTGCTTTCCTTCCACCTGGCAACGCTAAGGTGAGTTCACAGTGTCTCTATATACCCCCGTTCAATGTAATTGTGGGTCACTTCGCCAAGGATCCTAGTTATAAAGTTGTAAGAGATCTCTTACAAATCTTGTCGGCGATGTCTTACATCAATGGGGCTATTTATCTGTCAAGCTGACTATGACGCTTGGATGCGCGAGCTGGAAGGAATCAGCTTTTCTGTAAGGAGACGGATGCCAAAAGCCCTCGGCCAACGGATGGCCGGGGGTTGTCTGGTGTTGCTTGTTAAGGGCCAATCCCGATAATTCCCACCGACACCTCTGCGTTAATACTCACCGCCTCTCCATCCTAATACTGCAGGTATACCCCCGCTCCGTGAAATTGTGGGTGACTTCGTCAATGATCCAGGGCGTGGCGTTGATCTCTGGCTTGTAGCCTTGGGCTGTGACCGGGGTTTCGGGGGAGATGTCTGCCCTCCCCAGCGTTAGCTCAAACTCTGCCAGGCTGCGCTGGATGCGTTGCCATTCACTGCGTGCGGCGGCCAGGGCGTCGTCTTCCGTGGCGTAGGTGGGGGGCAGAGGTAGAAGGGGAGTTCCGATTGTTTAAATCCCACCGCGTGGGCAGCTGTTGCCGTTTATTGCCAACGAATGGTGGCCAGGGCTGTTGTGACCGTGCAGCAGTTCAAGGGCGTGGTGGTGAGGCAGGCGCGGTGCTGGGCGGTGTAAGCGATCTCTTACAAATTTTGTCGGCGTTGGCTTACATAAAATTAGGCAAAAACTTGCCAAGCTGGAAATGTCGCCTAGTAGCACGCGTTGCCTTAGGGTTTCGCCAGAAGATTGCGGCACTGGGATGAGCCCCAGCCATGGAGGACTGGGTGTTAATTCCTAACTGAATGAGCGCACTCTAAAATATAATGGCGCTGCCGGATAAGACTTATACCTACATCCATAATTGCCAAGCATAAGCCTACAAAGGGAATGGTTCGCTTCATCAGCCAAAGCCTTATCGCACGCGCTATTGGGGATCGCAAGGTTTCAACAGCCTGCTTGATAGCTTCACTGATAGTAAAGTCATTAATAAGTAGTTCTATATAGTTCCTGAGCTTATTGTTATCGCCTTGCTCAAGTGAATCAGCCATCCCATCTACATAAGCAACTTGATTTTGCTCGCTCAAAAAGCCCCTGAAGTCATCTATACGATTAGGCTCAATGTTGAACACATCGGCTAATATTCGTAGTACTGCTTCCGCACAAGGGTTGAGTGTCGAGGGTGGCAATATCCAATTGATGTCGTCTTCATCACGTAAAGGGATATCCTCATTGAATGGAGCGGGGGAAAAGTTAGTACGTATCCACTCCTCACCTTCAATATCATCAAGTTCCACGAATTCAGGAACTATCCTGTCCAGTTCATTCTGCAGTACACCGAGGACTTCACTGCTGGTATCAATTTGGTCATCGGGTGATGGGTTCAGGCATAAGAGGGCGAACTCTTGCTTCGCAGAGGCTCTAATCGCATTGATAGTGTCGTAGTCCTCTATATCCAGGTAAACGCTTCTTGGTTGACCTAACACGTTGATGGGATAACAAATCAGTGCACCGCTGCCTAGGCTTGCGCTTGTCACAAAGGCTCTTCTGCTCATTTTTTTATTGTTTAACATCGTCCCCAGCCTCTTTTTAAAACGTATGGGTTCCCTAGAGACCAGTATGAGACAAGGTAAGAAGACTTAGCGGGTTAAATGCTCCATTAATACGTCTATCAGCTATAGGGCTGATGAATTTCTTAGCTGATCAGTCAAAATGAGGTTGGTTCTGCGGTTTTAATCTCACACCTCACCTGCGTCCCAAACCCTCGCTCATTCAGCGAGTGCGTCACCTCCGCCACCAACCAAGCAGTGGCATCTATCTGGGGCTTGTAGCCACTAAGCGTGAGCGGCGATTCCGGCAGAATATCCGCCCGCCCCAGTGCCAGCGTTAACTCAAACTCTGCAAGACCGCGCTGGATGCGTTGCCACTCACTGCGTGCGGCGGCCATGGCGTCGTCTTCCGTGGCGTAGGTGGGGCGTAGCTGCTTGGCGTTTTCCTCGGTACCGGCCAGTACAGTTTTGCGCTCTGCGCCCCTTGTGTCGTTCCAGTAGGCTTTTACGCCACTGTAGGCGTCGCGATCGGTGACGCTGTAGCGGTGCTGGTCGCCGTCGCGGCGGGTGAGGGTGATGGCGGGCATGGCTTGACCGCTGGCGGTGAGTCCTTCGCCTGCCACGGTAAATAGCATGCGCCCGGCTTTGATGGCGGCAATGGCATCGTACCGTTCGCCCAGGCGGGTGAGAAAATTCAGATCCGACTCGTCGGTTTGGTCGATGTGACCAATGCGGATGCCGTTGATGGCTGCGGCCACCACTGGCTCTAACTCATTGCGGCCGGCGATGGTGGTGACGATCTCGCCCAGCGTTACGTCATGCCAGCTTTGGGTGCGTTTGCCAGGCAGCTGGCCACGCATATCCGCCGAGCGGGCGCGGATGGTGAGCTGATCTGGCGTACCGCTGTGCTGCACTTCATCTACCGTAAAGCGGCCCTTGTCGATCAGCCCTTCATCCCGCCAGCCAAAAGCCACCTGCAGCACTGCACCGCGTGGGGGAATGGCGAGCTGGCCATCGTGATCTGCCAGGGTGATATCCAGCTGGTCGGCTTCCAGGCCGCGCTGCTCGCGTAGGGTCAAACTGATCAGGCGGCCGTTAATGCGCGGGGTGATGTCGTTGCCATCCAGCGTGATTCGGTAGCTGGGCTTTGGGTAAGCGTTCATACGTAGCCCCCGGCCAGTCGCGCCACGGCGGGCAGAGCCAGGCGGCCGATTAGGTCGGTGCGTTCGTCGTCGACGTGCTCGAGCGTGAGGTTGAACTCGATTTTTTCAGCGGCGCCGTCGCGGAAGAAGTGGGTGCTGGTTTCTTCCACGCGGGTCACGACCCATAAGCCGTATTGGCGGCCGGTGCCTTCGACCAGCGGCCAGGCGTTGCCCTGGTCGGCCATCTCGCGGATCTCATCCAGGCTGAAACGGCCGCCGGTGAAGGTGGGCAGTAGGGTGCCGCTGAGCGTGATGGTATCCGCGCCTGGGCCTGCAAACTGGTAGGCGGGCCGCTGCCCCACGCGGGATTGGCTGGGGTGCCGCCATTCGGTAATGCGTTTGAGTTCTTGGTAGGGCACGGTGCGGGTTTCAAACACGAACATGCCGAGGGCCATGAGCATGATGGGTTCCTTTTAATCGAGGTCGCGCATCGATGAGCGCTGGCGTGCCTGGGCGTCGCGCTGGGCGTTGGCCAGGGCGCGCTGGACTTCCTGTGCCACGTATTGGGCGAGCTGCTGTTCGTTCATGCCGGGGGCTGGGGTAACGTTGATATTGATATCGCCCATGATGAGGCCGCCCGCCTGGGCGCTGGGCGCGCTCAGCGGTGGCCGGGTATCAAACTGAATAGGTGCTTGCTGCTCGATACTGGGCATCGCCGCTGCAGGTAAGGTAGCTGCGCCCAGAGCCAGCCCGGCCCCTGCACGGGTCACCCGTCGGGCGATCTCTTGAATGCGCCTGGCGGGTTCGTCCCGCTGGGCGTCCAGCCCTTTGTTCAGGCCATCCACCGTGTAGCCGCCCAACTGGGTAAACACCCGGGAGGGGCTGTTGATATCCAGCACATCGGCAAACCAGCTGCGTACGCTGCCGGCCATATTCACCACTCGGTCGCGCAGCTCGCCAAGCTTGCTACTCAGGCCGCTGATTAAGCCATCCACCGTGAAGCCGCCTAGCTGGGCAAACACCCGGGAGGGGCTGTTGATGCCCAGCACGTTGGCGAACCAGTTACGCACGCTACCCGCCATGCCCGTTATTCTTTCGCGCAATTCGCCCAGCTTGCCGGTTAGCCCACCGATCATGCCGTCCACAATGGCGCTACCAAGCGAGCTGAACTGCTCGGGGATCTGTACGCCCAGGGCGCTTAAAGCGTTAGTGATGCCCTGGTAAAGCAGACCCAGCGGTGACCAGTTGATAAGTAGCTGTGCCACGCCGCTGATGCCGTTATCAAAGGCGTTTTTCACCTGCTGCCACAGCCCCAGGAAAAAGGCTTTGATGGGTTCCCAGTAGCGGTAGATCAGATAAGCCGCGGCAGCGATCGCGGCGATGGCCACGCCAATGGGGTTGGCGAGCAGGAACATGGAAACGGTGCGGAATACGCCGCCCAGCCATAGGAATGCTTTGCCCGCCATTAGGATCTGCGGGCCGACCAGCGCCATGCCGTAGCGCACCATGGCAATGGGGCCGAGGATAGAGGCGAGCATCAGCGTTAGTGCACCGCCCGCGGTGACCAGCACGGCCAGAATGGCGGCCACCTTGGCGATGGTACCGGCCAGCCGTGGGTTTTCATTGATCCAGCGGCCTACGCTGCGGGTGATGGCGGTGACGTTCTGGATGAGGTCGCGCAGCGGGCCGTTGTTGGTGTCGGTGATCGAGATCCCCACTTCTTCCCAGGCCGATTTGAGCGATTTGAGGTCGCCACCGATGTTGTCGGCCATGGTTTTCGCCACACGGGCGTTTTCACCGGCGGCGTTGGTGAGGATCTCGACAAACTGCTCGATGCCCGCGCTGCCTTGCTGGGCGATCAGTTCCGCCATGCCGGCGCCGGGTTCCTCGCCGAAGATGTCCTTTAAGTAGGCGGCGCGGTCGGCGTTGCCCATCTCCTCGGTGGCTTTGGCTACGTCGGTGAGAATGCGGGGGATGTCCCGCAGGTTGCCTTGGGCATCTTTGGCATTGACGCCTAGGTCTGCCAGCGCCCCGGCAGCGGCCCCGGTGGGCGCGGCCAGGCGGGTGACCATGGCGCGTAGGGTGGTGCCTGCTTGGCTGCCTTGAATGCCCACATTGCCCAGCAGCCCGGCCATGGCAGCGGACTGTTCCAGCGACATATTCATGGCCCGGGCCTGGGGCGCCACGTACTTCATGGATTCGCCGAGCATTTCCAGATCGACGTTGGCCCGGGTAGTGGTGGCGGTGAGCACATCGCCCACGCGGCCCATCTCGGCGGGGTCTAGTCCGAAACCGGAGAGAATGTTGGAGGAGATATCCGCCGTGCGGGCGAGATCGGTGCGGTTGGCTAGTGCCAGATCGAGCATATTCGGCATGGCAGCCTGGATGGCCTCCGGATCGAAGCCTGCCATGGCCAGGTAGCCTTGCGCATCGGCGGATTGCCCCGCGCTAAAGGCGGTGGTGGCTCCTAGCTCCCGCGCTTGCTGGCGAAGGGCCTGGAAGCGTTCGTCGTCGGCTTCCATGCGGGTGAGCGCCTGCACCCGCGACATCGACTCCCCATAGGCCACGCCGGGGGCCAGCAGCCGTGCCCCGGCGTACAGCGCGGCACCGCCACTGGCCATCATGCCCGCGCCGGTACCGGCCATGTTGTTGCGCATGCTCATAGCGCGGTCGTATCGGCCACGGGCTTGGGCGGCATTGCGCTGCTGTTCGGCTAGCCGTTTTAGCCGCTGCCGCTGCTCATCCACGGCGGTGTTGGCCTGCTGTATCTCGCTGGCCAGCCGTCGTTGATCGCGGGAGAGGTGTTCGGTGCTGACGCCGTTATTTTTTAGCGAGGTACGCAGCCGCTGCAGCTGCTGGCGTTCTTCATCGTAACGCTGGCTTAGTCGGCGCGCCTGGGTAATGGCCCGTTGACGTTCGGCACGCAATGCGGTGGTGTCGCCCTGGTGGGACTGCATCTGCTGAGAGAGGCGGCGGATGCGTTCCTGCTGTTCGCGCAGGGCGGTGGTGGTTTCCGTGGATTGCCGGGTTAGGGTACGAAAGGAGTTGACGTTCTTCTGGGTGGCCTCCAGTTGCTTTAAGCGGTCACGGTTTTCGCGCATGGCTTGAGACGCGCCCTGGGAGGCGCGATCAATCGCCCGTAGCGGGCGGGTGGCCCGGTCGACGGCGTTGAGAATGACCTCAAGCTTTAGATTACGCGCCACGCTGGCTCCTGCTCTCCGTGGGTGTGCTGCGCTTTCGCGCCCGTTCCCGCCACTCCATCAGCTCCCGCAGGCTGAAGTCGGCGCACTCTTCCGGTGACCAGTGGAAGACGATGGCGAGATCCGCCATCGCATCTTCCACACAGCCAGGTAGGTTTATTCGCTCTCGCCCTTGGCCCGCTTCGTCAGCAAAAAACCGGCGATTTCACCACCGCACTGCACCAGGTCGGCCGGATCCATTTGGCGGACTTCGGTGGCGGTGAGCGACGGGTTGGAGAGGCGTGGGATCAGAGTGATCAGCGCATCGGTCTGCATCTGCAGCACGTCGGCCAGTGAGATACCGCGCAGCTCGCCGGATTTGGGCTTGCGCAGGGTGATCTCGCTGATGGTTTGCTCGCCGCGCTTGATGGGCTCGTCCAGCTCGATGGGATCGGTCACGGTGGCGGTGTGGGCTTTGGTCATGATGGTGTCCTGGTGTGTGAGGGTTCGAAAAAAGGGGGGGTGTTAAATACCTAGGCGCTGACGTCGACCGGCCAGGCGGTCTTCACCGTTGACCTTGAACACGCCGTTCACCAGGTCGATCTCGATTTTCTCGACGCCGTCGATGGTGAGCTTGTAGTAGCTGAGCGTACTGGTGACCTGGTGTTCGGTGTTTTCGCCGGATTGGGCATCGCCCATATCGATCTCGGTGTGGCGGCCGCGCATGACGACCTCGACGGCGGAGGCGTCTTCGATATCGTCGCGTTCGTAACTGCCGGTCATGCGCAGCATGTCGGCATCGATGCGGGCGGTACCGAAGTTGTCGAACAGGCTTTCGACCAGCCCGCCGACCGTCCACTGAACGGTGAGCAGGCCATCCTGGCCCATATCGATACCCACGGCGCCGTCCATGCCGCCGCCGCGCCACTCTTCGATCTTGCGGGTGAGGGTGGGCAAGGTGATCGACTGGACGATGCCCTGCCAGCTTTCGCCGTTGCTGAACAGGTTGAGGTCTTTGAGCTTTTTGGGGAGTGCCATGGAGTCTCTCGCTAGTCAGTTCAGGCGGTGGCCGCGACGCGCTCGGCGAAGTCAGCCAGGTAGGTATCGGTAATGCGTTGCTGGAAGCCGAGATCCTCCAGCGGCGGTACCGGCGTGTAGTCGTAGTCGATGCGCAGCTTGCCAGCCTTGAGGGAGGTCTGGGTGTTGAGCTCCTCGTTCAGCCAGGCGCTGCCATCCACAATCAGCCCCAGGGTTTTCAGCTCGCGGAACTTGGCGTTCAGGCCTTCGATGATGTCCCGCGCCAATGAGGCGTGCAGGGGCAGATCCACTGCCCAGAGGTGCGCTTCGGCCACGGTGTCGGCGAGGATCTGCGCGGTGCGGGTGTAGTTCTCGAAGGGGAACAGGCTTTGCGGCCCGGCGCAGGTGCGCGAGCCCCAGAAGCGGTAGCCGCTCTGGTTGACCAGGGTGGTGACATCGGCGGCGTTGAGCAGGCCTGCATCGGTGGCGGGCGACTGCAGATCCCAGAACACGTCTTTATTGATACCGGTGACGCCATTGACCACCACGTTACTGATGGTTTTGTGCCAGCCCACGGTTTGGTCCAGCTGGGCGCGCAGGCCCAGGGCGATGGCCACGGGGCTGATATCGACCGTGTCGGCATCGTCGGTATCGAACGCCTGCCACTGGGGCCAGATGACCATTAGCTCACGGGCGCCGAACTGGTCGCGGTAGGCGGTGACCTCGGTAATGGTCTCGCAGCCGTGGGCGTAGACATAGCCAAAGGCGCGCAGCTGCTGCAGCACCGAGACCAGGGCGGTGGCTACCGGCTGGGTATCCAGATACGGCACGCCAATAATGCGCGGCGTGACGCCCAGCTTTTGCTTGGCGGTGAGCAGCGCCTGCAGCCCAGTGCGTTGGCCTAGTTCGGTGGTGGTGCCAATCACGTTGGTGGTGGTTTCATCGGCATCAATGCCTTCTTCTACCCGCACCACGACGATGATCGGTTTGGCTTGCTGGCTGATCGCGGTGAGGGTGTCTTTCAGCGTCCCCTGGGTACCGGCCTTGCCAATGGCGGTATCCACATTAGTGACCAGAGCGGGCTGGTTAAGGGGAAAGGTGGTGGCATCCGCATCGGAAGCGGTGCAGACCACGCCAATCACCGCCGTGGAGACGGTGCGGATGGTGCGTGTGCCGTCGTTGACTTCCGCAACGCGCACGCCGTGGTGGTATTGATCGAGTGCCATGGTGACTCCTGCGCAGGTTCACTGTTCGAGTAACGAAAAGGGTGAATTCACGCAGGTATCGTGCGGGGGCTTTAGAGAGGGTGGTAGCGGTGGTGGGTGTGAGTGGGACGGTTTACACCGTGGGGTGTGGTAAGGTGCGAGAAAGTGACTGTTAAGGGAATGTTGGGATGAGCGGGACAGAATTAATGCTAAAGAGCTTTGGCGTAGCTTATCGTGGCTATATGGCATGGAAGTTCGAAAGGCTCCTTCAAAAAGCAGAAGCCCATGGTATGACTGAAGAGGAGTTATGTAACAGTGACCAACGATTTGCTCTTTTTATGCGGGTGGGAAGAGCATTTGAGACCTGCTCAGAAAGAGAGGTAGTGGATTACATTGCTGACGCGATGGTTGGAGGCGTCAAGTGTGGTGACGCTGATGCAAAGCCGGATTTCGCTCAAATGGCACTTTCATCACTCTCGGGAGCTACAAAAGTTGAATTAGATATTTTGCTTTTACTCAGGAAACATCAGCGCTACACGTTAAACGTTGGTGAAGTCGAGGATAAAGAAAAAATTAATGAATACGTAGATGAATGTTGTCATGCTTTAGGGATTGATTCTCTTATGCTCGCGTCTTTATCACACAGTATGGCAAGAACTGGATTGGTAACTCCAACCTCAAGTGGCTGGGGTGGTTTAGTGAACCATACCAATACATTGACGCCATTGGCGCGGCAATTATTCCACTATGTTGATTACTCAAGGCGGCTTACCCTATAAGCCTGCCGGATGGCAGGCTTCATTCAATCACGATTGAGATATTTTCTGAACTTTAACGCCTGCTGAAGAGAAAGCAGCGGCTACATCATCAATCGAAGCAACATTGATAGCAACTTCTATTTCAAGGTCGACAGTCTTTCCTTTTAGCTCCAACATCGATACTGCATGTTCATAGGCTTCGGCTGGGTTGGAAAAGACCATATTAACTCTTACAAACTCCCCAAACTCTTTATCAGATATAAATAAGCGCGTGGCATTGTTGCTTTCATTTAGATCAATCATGATATGGTGAACTTTGTCATGTTCGATAATTCTTACCTTTTGGATTCCTATGTATGTGTCATTCATATATTTCCTCTTTAATAAACTATCAGCTGGAATGCTGATAATGTTTACCTTTAGTTAAGTGTAATTATTTCCTGAGTTAGTGCCTCATTCTGTCATGTTTTGTAAAGGCTGCCAATCGGAGGGGGATTGCATTTAAGGCACTTTGCCATGTGCTCGCGCCGCCTCAAACGCCCCGACAATATCAAAGGCGTGCAACTCTTCGGCACCTTCGGCGGCGTTGATTAAATCGCTGACTTGCCGTTCCGCTTTGAAGCACCCCTGCACATGCTGAGCCACCGCTTGGGCGATGGGGCGAAGCTCAGCCTCGGTAACCGTGACCCAGCCACCTGCGGCTTTCCATTCAATCTCATCCACGAACGGCTGTGTGAGCGTTTGAAATGCACTCGTAAGCTGCGCCTGGCTTTCGCGATCAGTGAGGATACGTGATCCATCGGGTAGCTCAACGCCGCCGGTTTCGATCTCAAAGCGGTGGGCCGCGAGGGCGCTTTTCAGCTGGTCACGTAGGTAGTCGAGCGACGGTGGTTCTAAGCTATCGCCGTTGGCGATGTAGTCGTGGTTGATCAACCCTTCCAGACTTTCCGGTACCGGCAGCCAGCGAATGGAAGGGTGAAAGCGGCCTTGTGGCTCAAAGTCGATAAACTCAGCGCAACGGTTGTCATCGGTAATACGCACATAGCGGGTCATGGTTCAGGCTCCCATAAGGTGGTGCCGTGGGCATCGCGCACGGCGGTGATTTGGATGGCATCAATCGGGTGGCCGGTGAGAATATGCACGGCGGTTGCCGCTTCGGCCTGGGCGTCGAAGATGCCCTCGGCGTTGACGGTGGCCACGCCGGGCGCGACCGGCGTGGCGTAGCTCACGGTGTACTGGCTCACGAGGCGTTATCCGGGAACGAGCGGCCCGGCCCCCAGATAATGCGGATAGCGCCCTGGGCGCCCCGTTCGTTGTACATGCCTGCGCCACCGCCGCCATAAAGGCCCCCGCGAGCATAGCTGCCGTTTCCACTACTGCCGCTTGCGCCTTCTTCACCGTTACTGCCACCACCGCCGCCGACGCCCGCTCGATAGCTGGTAGGGGTGCTGTCGCCTGGACTGGTGCCAGCCTGACCATTGTCGGCTTGGCCGTAGATACCTACACCACCCCCCGCGCCGCCGTAGCCATAGCCGCCACCACCGCCGCCACCAGCACCTGGTGTGCCGTTTGAGTAGTTGTGTCCGCCGTTCCCTCCTGGCCCGGTATAACCGCCAGCTCCTGCGCCGCCGCCATGGCTTAAAGTGGTGTAGGGGTTTTCACCGCCATTACCGCCGCCGTCAGCACCCACGGGCTTGCCGCCTTGGGAGGGCGCGCCTCTAGTACCTCCGGTAGCACTAAATAGGCTACCAAATGAGGAGGAACCTCCTGCCTCTGTTGAGCCATCGCCAACCGTTATCTGAATAACGTCACCGGGTGTTACCGGAATGTCATTTTTCCAGGCCAAGCCACCACCGCCACCTTGATTGCCGCCACCCGCGCCGATACCAACAGCGCATACCGAGTTAACGCCAGCAGGCACCACCCAGTCCGTGGTGCCCACGTTGGTGAATATGGCTTCCCCCGTCGGGATGCCGGTGACAAAGGTAGACCACGCTGACCAGGGACTGTAGCCAGTGGTCGCCCCCTTATAGCGAACGCGAGCCTCGTAGTCGGTCAGCGCGATCAGCGATATGCCAGGTACGACCCAACTGGTCAGGTTAGCGCCGTCGTCAGTGCGGCTCGCGACCGTCTCCCCGCTGCTGGCATCACGCACTTCCCAGTCTGAAGCGACATGGGCTTCGCCGCCGCCGGGGAAGCTGAAGCTAGAGGCGGTCACGGTCAGGCCATTGTTAAAAGCCACGTCCGTGGTGCCATCGGTCGGAGCGGTAATGCTCGGTTGGTCGGCACTGTTGGTGGTGGTAAATCCGCGCACCACTGACCAGTCTGACCAGCCCAGTGCCGTACCTTGGTGACGCACACGCAGGTAGTGGCGTGTTTCACGGGCCAGGGCGGTGGTGATCTGGTGGCTGAGAAGGTCGGTCACCGTGCCGCTGTCGTAAACCATCACCCCAAAGGCGCTGTCAGTGGCGATCTGGTACTGGCTGGCCGCGTGGGTGTCGGTCGTGCCGACCGCTTCAAAGTCGGCGGTGACGATGGCGGGCAGCAGGCTGGTTCGGGTGGCGTCGGCGGAAGGCGAGGAGATCACCGGCGGCGCTACGTACTCAAAGACCGCCCCGGTAGAAAAACCGCTCGGCTTTGACCAGGGCGACCAGGTGCCTTCAGCATCCTGATAGCGGCAGCGCCAGAAATAGACCTGGTTGGTGGTCAGGTAGCCGCTGGCCACGGTGTGCTGGGTGGTGGGTGTGGGTTCGCTGCCCTGGTAGACGATATTAGCGAAGTCAGCATCGGTGGCGACCTCGAACTGGGCGGCCTGGTGGGATATGCCGTAGAGAGAGTAGTAGGCGTCACCGGTGAGCGCTGGGGTCTCCATCACATCAGTAGCGCCTTCACCGGGCGCGACGTTGGTGGGTTGGCGTACAGGATCGGCGCGACCGGCTCGGACTTCGGGCAGGCACACCAGGTAGTGGATCTCGATCAGTTGGCCGCTGTCGCCTAGCTGGGTCTCGACCTGCAGCTCAATGGTGCCACCCACCGGTAGACGAAACTCAAGATCGGTTACGCCATCCTCAGTGGAGGCTGAGCGTTTGAGCGGGGCATTCAGCCAGCCGGTGGTCGGAGCATTGGTGCGACGTGCCTTGACGCGCACGCTGCCGTCGCCCGCCACGCGCCGCACGATCAAACGGCCGGCGTCGTCGTAGCGCAGGGTTTTGATCTCCCGGGAGAAGTAGCGGCCGTTTCCGGCCAGGGCAAAGCCTGCGCGGATATCCCAATTGGTGCGCGCCAGGTGGCCGCTGTTGGTACGGGTCTTGCCCAGGGTCGCGGTGGCCCGGAAGCGGGTGGCGGTAAGGATCGCCTCGACCTCGACCACCTCGCTTGTGCCATCGTCATCATGGATAAGGTAAGCGTCGCCCACGACCAGGTTATTGGTGGTGGTCACGTCGACGGACTCATCCCCGGCCACGGTGGCGACAATGGCCGACGGGGCGTAGTCCCGCCAGGTATAGGCGGCATCGGCGAACAGCTCAAAGTCAGCGCCCTGGTCGGACTCAGCCAGCCAGATGGGAAATGCGCGGCCGACCGATACCGAGCCAGAGATCTCTACTGACTGTAGGCGTTGTTCATAGGCGGTGGTGCGCTTCTCCAGGGGCTCAACCCGGGCGAGCAGGTAGTCGTCACGCTCGGCGAGCTGCTTATGGGGCAGGTTGTCGATGCCGTCGAGCCCGCCGGTGACCGGGTCGGTCTCTTCGAGCACGTAGACATCGGGAAAATCGGGGGTTTCCTTACGGGGAATATTGGCCATAGCGGTGCCTCTTTAATCCTGCAGGGTTAGAGCTGAAGTTCGAACCAGTCGCCCAGTTCCATGTCGGGGGTTTTCTCAATCGCTGAGCCGCGTGCAACCCGAGCGATGAGCACACCGTCAGCGGTGAACAGGCCGATCTCTCGAATCATCAGGCCATTGGCCTCGCTGGGGGCGAGCGTCCAGTACACGCGAATCGCCCGGGGGCTCTCGGGGTCGACCTCAATGCGCTCGATGGGCTTGCGGTAGCCGCCCTCCAGCGCGCTGTCTTCAAACATTTCGGTGGTACCGGCGGTACCAAAACCGACCTCGGCGACCACCGCGGCCGGGTCAGCAGATGCCAGCAACCGCCCCAGCGCGGTATAGAACCCTTGGGTAATCATGCGAATGCCTCGTGTTGTGTCATGGGGTGATAGCGGTGATGGCCACCGCGGAGCTGCCCGCTGCCGTAGGTAACAGCGCCGCGGCGTTCAGGGCCGAAGCCCTGGCGAGTGAAGCGCCCGTTGCGGGGCAGCGTGCGGGTAGTGCGCAGGGTTGGCGGTGTCACGGTGGCCATCGGCAGGCCACGGCGTGCAGAGCCATCAAAGGCCAGGCGGCCGTCCCGAGGGAGCAGGGCCTCCCAGGTCAGTGAGGTGCGCAGGTGCAGGCTGAGTGGCTGTCGCCAGTAGAGCCTGCCCGCTTGATAGCGGGTGGTCGCCACTACCACTCGCTCGCTGCGCCGGGTCTCGCCGTTGAAGCGCAGCTCGCCATCGCGGCGGTAGCGGCGCACGCTGCCCCGGGGCAGGCGACCATCGCGAACGCCTTTGGCACGGCGTAACTGCAGCCCCACCGCGAGCGGCAAGAACAGCTGGGCAGGGCGATCCACGGCGCTGGAGAGATTGGCGCGGAAAGTGAGCGCGTAGAGGTGCGAGCGAGCGTTTTTGTAGTACTCGATGATGTGCCGGATACGAGCGATGCGTTGGCGGTCGAGCCCTTCCTGATTGCCCAGGTCAACCGCGACCCGAAACAGCGCCCAGCGAGCCGCCCCCGCAAAGGCGTGGTGGCCATCTCGGGCAATCTCGCCATCATGATGAAGGGCGGGCAGCCCTTCGATGATCTCGGCATCGCGAAAGCCGAGCAGCTGCATCCCCCGGCGCACGGCGTAAGGTGTGCCCTTGTAGCGGTGCAGATCGATACTGGTTGCGACCAGGGTGCGGCGCTCCTGGTCGCTACGTGCAAAGCGCCACTCCTCTTCAATGGAGAGCGCCCAGGCTAGGTAGGGCAGCAGGTCGGCGGGGATCGTTGCCGGGTCCCACAGCTGCCGAAGCGGGCTAGGCAGTTCGCTGATGATGCCCGTGGTATCGGCAATGCGCCGCTCAAGGAGCGTAGTGTTGGGGGGTAGCAACGAGGCACTCACGGCGTAACCTCCGTGGTCAGCTCCAGGCCCGCCAGAAAGGCGGCACCATGGTCGGGCATATCGAGATCCTGGCTAGGCATGGCCAGGGCGATACGGCGCACGCCCGGGCGATGCAGGGCGGCGGCAAAGCCGGAGAGCGCCACAAAGGCGCCCAGGGCATGACGGCTATCGGCGTAGGCCCGCACAGCGGTTTCTGCTGCGGCGCGTACGGTCTCGGCGGAGGGGCCGGGTTCGACGATCAGCGTGGCCTGCAGCGTATAGGGCGTTACCTGAGCGGCGACCACATCAACGCTGTCGGTCAGGGGGCGAACCCGCTCATCGCTGACGGCAGCGCGCACCGCCTCCAGCACGGCCTGACTTGGGGTGCCGTCGCCGCTTTTGGCCAGAATCACCAGCTGCACGTGGCCAGGGGTAGGGCTGGTGACGGCGACATCGCGCACATCGGCATGGGCGCTGCGGGCATGAAAAGCGTAAGCGCCTACCGAGCCGGTGGTGGGGTAACTCTCCAGGGCCATGACGCTGCGCTGTCGCAGGGCGTCGTCGTTTTCGTTCTCAAGGCGGGTAACGCCAAACAGGGCCGCCAGGTGATCCAGGTCGCTGCCGCGGGCCGTGGCCACCATGACTGCTTTGGCCGCTTCGTTGATGCGCTGACGCAACACCAGCTCCCGATAGGCGTTCTCTTCCAGCAGCTTGACCAGCGGCTCGGACTCCAGGGCGAGCAGCTCGGAAATGGCGTCCTGCTCCTCTTCGGGGTAGAGGGTGATAAGTCGCGCTTTGCGCTCAGCCAGGATCGTTTCATAGTCGAGTGGCTCGATGATGTTGGGCGCGGGTAGCCGGGAGAGATCGATGGGGCTGTTCAAAGGTTCCCCCTTAGCGGCACGGCCAGGCTAACGTTTTCACCGGTATCCACGCGGCGGGCAGTGATAATGAGATCAAAGCGGCCAGGGCGCTGGGTGGAGACCTGGCGGGTGACTTGCTGTACGCGAATGCGCGGTTCCCACTTCATTAAGGCCACCACCGTGGCGGCGTAGGCGCGCAGGGCGGTGGGGCCGTTTAGGGGTTGGTCGATCAGTTCTGGCAGCAGCGAGCCGTACTCCCGGCGCATCACGCGGGAGCCAATGGGCGTGGTGAGAATATCCGCCACGGATTGCTGGATATGGGCCAGCGCATCTAATCGGCGGCCGTCTTTTGCATTCATACCTGCCATTACACTGGCCCCTGGGTGTTGGCGGGGCCGGGCTGGATGCCGCTATGGGCGTGGTCGTGCCCTACGTTTTTGCCGTTATGGGTAAGCCCGCCACCTTGCTGCTGGTAGCTGCCTTGCCGGTTTAATTCGCCGATGTGTTTGATGTTGCCCTGCCAGGTGGTGCCACCGGGGGCGGTGATCTCGATGGCTCCGGGCAGGCGAATGCGCAGCACGCTGTTGGCGTGGTCGTACTCGAACAGCCCTTGATCGGGGAACAGCCTGCGCCACAGCGCGGCGGAATCTGTAGGCGCTGGATGCGCGTTGGAGAAAAGACCAGTAAGCACCACGCCAGCGGCGGGGTCGCCGCCAGGAGAAAAAATAATTACTTGCTCGCCCTTAGTGGGCGGGTCCCAGTCCCGCGTGGTGCCTGCGCGGCCTTCGATCCACGGCAGCCAATCGGTGAGCAGTTCGCCGGTTTTAACGCGCACCCGGGCAGCGCGGTGATCCACCTCGTCGATGGTGCCGAGGCGGATCAGGTTGTGCAGTAGGCGGAGCAGTTCCGCGATGTTCACGACGTTGTTCATAGCCGCTATCCTGCGGCGAGGTTTGGCGAAGGCGAAGCAGCGGCGGGTGTAAGTGGGGTGATTTACACCGAGCCGCTTATACCGAGCTTAGATGATGAAGCACTGAATCCATGATGTGCTCTTGATCCAGCGCGGTGAAACCCAGCAGCTCCCGTTGGGCGTACTCCACGCGGGGGCCGTCGCGGCTGACGCGATCTTTCAGGCCGCGTTGGTGAGTGATGGCGATGCGGGCGACGTTGCCGAAGAAACCCACCACGGCGGTGTCGCCCTGGGCGGTGGCCTTGAGCCACTTGGCGCTGGAGAGCTTACTGAACATGACTTGGCGTTTGATGCTGCCTTGCTGGGCGCGCAGGCGTTGTTCCTTCCGCGGGGCGTAGGGCGTGCCGTCCGGATTGGTTTGGGCGCGGATTCGCTCCCGCTGCCTGCGGCGAAGATCACGCGCTACGTTGCGGGCCAGCGCCCGGCGCTGCTTAACATCCAGCTTGGCCAGGAGCGGACCGACCCACTCCTCTAACGCTTCCATATTATCCGCCATGCGGGCCTTCCCATTCGGCGGCCAGTGTGTAGACGGCGTCTGCCTCGCTATCACGAATCAACAGCTGCCAGCGAGGGGCCGGGCAGCCGGTAACATCGAAGCGGGGCAGGGCGTGATCGACCTTGATCTCACCATTGTCGCAATCCATCTTGGCCAGCACACGCTCGGTCAGCTTCACCCGCAGGGCGACATCCACGGATTTGTGGCTGAGAATCTCGGCTTCAAAACTGATGGCTTCCGTTGGATCAACATCCGGCTGGTATTCGGCCAGCCATTTCAGCAGCGGCACGATGATGGTGTCGAGATCCGCACTGAAGTCGGTGAGTACCAGTTGGGCGGTGAACCGGTACTCGTGGGTGAGGTTGGGGCCCCGACGAAATTCGATGCTGCCCTCTTCCACGAAGGTGAGCAGCCGCTCGGGATCGTTGGCGAGCGCCGGTACTGCGTTAATCAGGTGAGCGCGAAGCAGGTGGAGCTTTTTCATCAGCATTCTCGTGACAAGCGATGACGGCATCGACCTCGGCGGCGCACTGTGCCCAGGCGGCTTCGGTGCGTTCCAGCTGCAGGTCTAGCTCGCCATTGGTGAGCGGGTTACTGGCGGGGAGCGTGCAGGGGCTCGGCGTCGCGCACTGATTGGTGATAAGCATCGGCGCCGGTGATGGCGGGGCGTTGGCGCATCCGGCTAATAGCATCAGGCAGGCGAGCGGTAGCCCAAGCGCGAAGCGTTTCATTTTCACGGTGTAGCTCCTCGATGGTGGTAAGGCGGTTGGAAGCGGTGCGGGCCAGCGCCGCTTGCTGCTGTGCCAGGGCGCGGCGCTGATTGGCCTGGCGTCGGGCGTTGTCCCATAGCGCATTGATGACCACCCTATTTTGCGCTTCGCGCTGTAGGGATTCGGCCAGCTGCTGTTCGGCGAGATCGGCGCGGGCCTCGGCGGCATTGGTGCGCTGCCAGAGCGCCCAGGTGACCAGCAGCACCAGGCCCAGAATGGCGAGGGCGGCGAGTAGGCGCGTCATGGTGTTGGCTCCTGTTCCAGCCCGGCCAAACACAGTTCACGTTCGGTGGTGCGGCGTTTTACCAAACCGTTGAGTCTTCGCCCGCTGGCATACACCCAACGGGAGAGCTCGTGGCAGGCGCCGCGTAGATCCCCGGCGTTGAGTTTGCGCAGTAGGGTGGAGCGGGCGAAGTTGCCTGCCCCGACGTTGTAAACGAAGGAGGCGAGCGCGGCGCGGGTGGGTGCTGGCAGTTCGACCTGGGCGCGGCGATCTACTACCGCGAAGGCATCGCCCAGATCTTGCTGCAGTAGGGCGGTGCATTCAGCCTGGCTAAGGGTTTGCCCCAGGCGGGCGGTTTCCGTGTGGCCGTAGCAGATGGTGGGTATGCCCACTGGGTCACGGTAGGCGGTGGGTTCGTATCCTTCGTAAAACGAGACCACCGCGGTGGCGATACTGATGGCCCCGGCGGCCAGGCTGACGCCGAGTTTGGTTTTAAGACCCACGGCGTTTCTCCCAGTAGTCGCGCAGGCGGGTGAGGTAGCGGGGAACCAGCAGCCCGATCTGCAGCGCGAGATAAAGCAGCGTTAGCACCGTGACCCAGTCGGCGGGCGTCATGCCGCCGACATGCAGCAGCGAGACGATGGCCGGGGGCGTGACCTTGGCGCTTTCGGTGGTGATTTCAAAGTGGTGGCTCATTCGGGCCTCGGCGGTTTAAATCGTTAATCCCACAGGTTCACCGTGGGGGCGCGTTGGGTGGCCTGGGGGATGGTGGGCATCGTGACCGGGGTGCCATGGGGCAGCACCGGCCCCAGTTCTGCTAGCCACGGGTTGGCGTTCAGCACCTGTTCGGTGACACCACGGGTGGTGCCGTAGAAGCGGTAGCAGATGGCATCCAGGGTGTCGTGCTGTTCGGCATGTACCAGCGTCATATCAGCTCGACCGTGCTATGGGGGCGGCCTTCGATCTCGCTGATCGCCCAGGCGGCATCGCGGCGGTAGCCATCGGCGGGATCTTGCAGGTTTTCGCCACGCTCCCGGCCGCTGTTGGTGGCGTCATAATCCGCGTAGCGTTCCAGCAGGCTGGCGTGGGCCGTGGAGTAAACGGCGCGCAAATAGAGCACGTTGAAGACTTCCGGCGTTTGCCAGACCGGAATGGGTAACGCTTCCATAGTGGGGTAGCCCGCCTCGACCTTGGCCTGCTGCCAGTGGCGCAGTACACGGTTCACCGTGGCCATGGCGGCCTTCAGTGCGGTTACGATGCGGGCGTTGGTAATGGTGGTATCCAGCCGGTGGGTTTCCCTGAAGTCGCTAGGCTGGATCGCTGGCCAGAAGCCATTATTTTCAATAATGGTGGCTTCGGTTTCGTTACTGTTGGTGCCTGCCGAGATAAAGCTGCTCATCGGGTTACCTCTTTATATTGGCCGTTTATGTAAAAGGGGGTGGGCGGCGTTCGAGCGGCAGCGTTAAACGCTTGGCTCTTACGTCGCGCCCCCTGACGTCGGCGGTCGACTCGGTTAGCTGTCAGCCTTGGGCTGCGCAGCGTTTTGTTTCAGCTCGCGTTCCAGGCGCTCAAGATCTTTCTTCACGCCTATGCGGTCGTTGAGCCCTAGGGCGCGCTCCAGATTGACTTGGGCATCTTCCAATTGACCTGTCGCCCGGCAGGCGTAGCCCAGGGCTTTGTGCAGCTTGGCGCGGATCTGGTCGTGCATATCCGCATCACGGGTAAGTAGCTCCACATCGATCAAGTGAACAAGCAGGGCGGTGGTGTCAGCGTCCTCTTCATCCAGCTTTTTAAGCGCTTGGTCGGCGACCTCTTCAGCGATGATGGCGGCGGTACCACGCTCGAACTGATCCGGCGGGGTGAGGCCGTGCTGGATGGCGTACTTGGCGATCGCAATGGCCCCGGCAAGGTCGCCGGCATCGATGCGCCAGAGCATGACGCGCATCAGTACGTCGTCCTGGGCGCCTTGCCCTGCTTCCAAAACGCCGGTGATGTAATCGGCGTACTTGGGCAGGATCTCGCGCTTGATCTCGGCCTTGCGTTCCATGGATTGAGTGGATTTGAGCAGGCGGTAGTCTTCAAACAGCGCGGCTTGCATGAGCTCGAAGGCTTCGCCTTGCATGGGGGCTTCCCCTGCGTCAGCGGCCGCGAGGGCGGCGCTGACGCGTTCAAAGTGGCGGCGGGCTGGGCTGGTCATCGTTACTCCGTTATCCCGTTGCGAGCGGCTTCAGACAGCTCGATGTTTTCCACCAGGCAGCCTGCACCGAAGTCCTCGACCACGTAGGCGTCGTTGGAGGATTCGTAGTTCTCGATGCGGTTGCGCTTGGGGTTCTCGGTGACGTAGCGGCGGCGGGCGCCGTTCTGCCAGTAGACCGAGAGGTTATCCAGGGTGGTGACCATCAGCGCGTTATCGGGGAAGAAGGGCACATCCATGCCTTGCAGCCCACCGATGCGCTTCTGGCTGATGACCAGATCGGCAGCGAGTTGCTCGCTGGGCGGTAGCTGGTTGAGCAGCGGGAAGTACTTATCGGCCATAAGATTGCGGCCAAGGATGACCACCAGCCCAGGTAGTCGGCGGAACCAGGGGTCGATAAGGCTGCCGATGATGTCGTAAACCAGGGCATCCAGTGAGGCGTAGTCGCCTAGAATGGCGCCCGTTAATTTGCCTTCAGTATTTCGCTCTGCAGTTGGATCAATGAGAATTTTGCCGTTGGTTTTGCCGTCTTTCATCACTCGCTGAGGCGCCTGGGTGCGGTAGTGCTGCAACCAGCCGATGTTGACGTCTTCCAAATAGGGGTTGGCCACCGGGTCGGTTTGGGTAGCGGCGGAGGTGCCGTTGAAGCCAATCATCATGCGATCCAGCGCCTGCTGGCGAACGATCACATCGCGCACCATGGCCTGGAAGTTGGGGAACTTGGCCCAGGCATCCAGCTTGGCGTAGCCCAGGTGGGTGTCGAATTCGGTCATTCGGCACTCGTAGCCTTGGGCATCCAGCGTTGTGAGGTCGCGGGTTTTGCGATCCTGGTTGTTGACGTTGGTGCGGGCGGCGATAGGGCCGGTAACACCCATGGCGAGCTTTTCGCCTTTCAGTTCATCGACGCCGACCATGTTGATGCGCGAGAGGAAGTCGCTGGACTCCTGGATGCGCTTTTCCAGCCGCTGCTGGATGGTGGGGTCGACGGCGAATTTCTGGGTGGCATCCGGGACGCCGTTTAGCTTTGCCACCTGGGCGGCGAAACTGTTGAAGTGCGTGCGGGTATCGTTGCGCATGGGCGTGGGCGTCTCTTAGCAGTCGGTTTCGATGGTGCCGTCGTTGCCGGTGGCAGGCTTGCGCGACGGGCGGTTGGGGGTGTTGTCGAGCTGGGAATAGAGCGCATCGAACTCTTTTTTCAGCGTGTTGTGGGCGCTTTTGAGTTCATTGAAGGCGGCCTGGGTGGGGCGCTTTTTCAGGGCTTCGCTAAGTGCCTGGTGTTTTTCCACGAACAGGCCGAGGGTCTCTTCCAGGTCGGCGCGGAAGGCAGTGAAGCCGGCTTCTGTTTTGGCGTCCTGCTTTTTGAACAGCGCTTTGACGCGCTCGGCCAGTGACGGGCCTTTCTCTTCCTGTTCCTCTTCCTCGCTGAATGAGAGTTCGGTTTCGATAGCTTCAGAGAAGAGGTTTTCCGGGCGCTGTTTACGGGCGGCCAGCGGGGAGTTTCTCCCCTCGGAAGCACTGAACTTGAGCATGGAGGTGCCAAGGGAGGCAGGGTGGTCGGTGACGGCTAGGCCGACCAGATACGCCTCGCCGGAATCGGCAAAGTCGAGGTCGATCTCCATGGAGGTGTAGATCTTCTGGCGTTTTTCGACCATGGCCTTGAGCTCATCGGTCGGGTCGATCTCGGCGTATAGGCCGAGCTTACCGTCGTCGCCTTCTTCGGTTTTGAGCGCAGTCACGTCGCCGTAGGCTTTGAAGGGGCCTTCCGGTAGCAGGCCTTTGATGTGTTCCATATTGACCCGGCAGCCGTAGTTGTCGGGGTCGAAGTTGGCGGCCATTTGAGTGAGCCATTCGGCGCTGATGGTGCGGCCATCGGTGGTTGCGCCTTCTTTTGCAATGCGGTGCCAGGGCATGGTCGGGCCTCGGTGTGTGGGTTGGGCGTTTGGCTGCGGTCAGGTTCCCCGCACACGCGGCTTGGCTCAATGAGGGCTGGGTGTAAGTGACGTTACTTACACCGGGCGGGGCAATCGTGGCTGCGCCTGCGCGGGTACGCTGGCGGCATGACGCCTCAAGCCAACATCGACGACGACCACTACCGCCTTTCTGCCCGCCATCTTTTTTGGATGGGGTGGCGGATTGCGCGCATTGCCGAGTTCCTGGAGATACCCAGGGCGACCATTGATTCGTGGAAAAAGCGCGACTCATGGGACGACGCAACGCCGACCCAGCGGGTAGAGGGGGCGCTGGAAGCGCGCCTGGTGCAGCTGATTTGGAAGGAGCAGAAAGAAGGCAAGGATTTTAAGGAGATCGACCTGCTGGGCCGCCAGATCGAGCGGTTAGCCCGAGTGCATAAGTACCAGGGCAGCGGGAAGGAAGCCGACCTGAACCCCAACATCGAGCGCCGCAACGAGGGGCCGAAGAAGAAGCCCGCCCGTAACGATGTAGGCGATGAAGGGGTGATTCAGATTGTCGAGGCGTTCGAGGCCTCGCTGTTCGATTACCAGCGGGGCTGGTATCGGGCAGGGCAACATGAGCGCATCCGTAACTTGCTCAAGTCGAGGCAGATCGGGGCGACGTGGTACTTCGCTCGGGAGGCGATTGCCGATGCCATGGAGACCGGTAAGAACAAGATCTTCATGAGCGCGAGCAAGGCCCAGGCGCATATTTTCCGCCATTACATCGTGCAGTTTGTGAAGGAGGTGACCGGGGTGGAGCTCAAGGGCGACCCCATCATTCTCTCTAATGGTGCAGAGCTGCACTTTCTCGGTACCAACGCCAAAACCGCCCAGGGTTACCACGGCGATACCTACTTAGACGAATACTTCTGGATTCATGGCTTCGAGACGTTCCGCAAGGTGACGTCGGGCATGGCGATGCACAAAAAGTGGAAGCAGACCTACTTCAGCACGCCATCGTCCGTGGCCCATGAGGCGTACCCGTTCTGGACGGGTGACCGGTTCAACAAACGCCAGAAGAAAGCCGACCGGGTCAAGATCGATGTAAGCCATGCGGCCTTGAAGAACGGGGCACGTGGGCCTGATGGCCAATGGCGGCAGATCGTGACCATTGAGGATGCGATTGCCGGGGGCTGTGACCTGTTCGACATCGATCAGCTGCGCCTTGAATACTCGGATGATGAGTTTGCGAACCTGCTGATGTGCGAGTTCGTGGACGACACGCAAAGTGCCTTCCCGCTGGCGATGATGCAGCGCTGCATGGTGGATAGCTGGGATGCCTGGCGAGATTTGAAACCCTTCGCGCCGCGGCCTTATGGCGAGCATCCGGTATGGATCGGCTATGACCCGGCCGGTGATGGTGAAGATGGCGATGGGGCGGGTCTGGTCGTAGTCGCACCGCCGAAAACCGTCGATAGCAAGCACCGCATTCTGGAACGCCATCGCCTCAAAGGCCGCGATTATGAGGCCCAGTCCGAGTTTATCCGCAGCGTGACCCAGCGCTATAACGTGACCTTTATCGGCATCGATACCTCGGGTCTCGGTGAAGCCGTGGCCCAGCTGGTGGCGAAGTTCTTCCCCACCGTCACACGTTACCGCTATACCCCGGAAATGAAGTCGCGCCTGGTGATGCAGGCGCAGCAGATCATCAATAAAGGGCGTCTTGAATTCGATGCTGGGTGGGTGGATCTCGCCCAGTCGTTTATGGCGATCCGCCGGGAGCTGACTGCCTCCGGACGCCAGATGACCTACACCGCCGGGCGCAATAACCAGACCGGCCACGCTGACCTGGCGTGGGCGACCATGCACGCCTTACACAATGAGCCACTCGATGGCCCGGTCGATCACGGCACGGGCCGTTCCCTAATGGAGTTATACGGATGAGCGAAGCGGCAGCAGCGCAGAAGCCGCGGGTACGCGTGCCTGCTTACGTGAAAGACACCGAGACCACGGCCGCGCCTGCCAAAGCAGAGGCGTTTAGCTTCGGCGAGCCGACGCCGGTGATCGATGGCTATGATTTTTTCTATACCGGCTGCTGGATGCTGGGCAATGAGTGGTACGAGCCGCCGGTGGATTTTCCAGCGCTGGCCCAGACCTACCGTGCCACTGCGCACCATGGTTCGGCCATCCAGGTAAAGCGCAATATCTTGGTGCGTTCGTTTATTCCCCATCCACTGCTCAGCCGCCAGGCATTTAGTGCGCTGGCCACCGATTACCTGGTGTTCGGCAACTGCTACCTGGAGCGGATCTTCGGGCGCTTGGGTAGGTTGTTGGCACTAAAGCCAGCGCGGGCGAAGTACGTTCGACGCGGGGCGGATCTTAGCCGCTACTTCTGGGTGCCCAACTGGTCGGATCGCAGCGAGTTCGACGAGGGCAGCATCATTCACCTGCTGGAACCGGACATCAACCAGGAAGTGTATGGCGTACCGGATTACCTGGGCGCGCTCCAGTCGATCTACCTGAACGAGAACGCCACGCTGTTCAGGCGCAAGTATTACCTGAATGGCTCCCACGCGGGCTTTGTGATGTACGTCTCCGACGCTGCCCACAACCAGGAGGATATCGACGCCATGCGTTCGGCGCTTAAAGAGTCGAAGGGCGTTGGTAACTTCCGAAACCTGTTTATGTACAGCCCCAACGGCAAGAAAGACGGCATCCAGATCATCCCGATCAGTGAAGTGGCCGCGAAGGATGACTTCGCCGCGATCAAGAACATCACCCGCGACGACCAGCTAGCCGGCCACCGCATTCCCCCGCAGCTCATGGGCATCATCCCCAACAACACCGGCGGCTTCGGCGACGTGGAGAAAGCAGCCAAGGTGTTCGTCACCAATGAACTGGAGCCGGTGCAAGCGGTGTTCAGTGAGATCAATGATGTGCTGGGGGAGGAGGTGATTAGGTTTAGGGAGTATTCGCTGGCTTCATCCAGCACTGTTTTGGCAGATCCATTGATTTGAAATTAAGGCCTACAATCAGTAGGCCTTTCCTCTACTTGGCAGTGGCTTTGCGGTAGGCTTGCTGTAAATTATCCAAAAAGCGCTGGTTCTCTTTTACTACATCCCTTACGCGCCAAATGCCATCATCGGTGAGTTTAAGACCTTCGTACTTACCGCTATCCAGTAAATCAGGTACCAACCTCTCAATGACTTCATCTATAGCGAACGGAGGGGTTACGCCATCTTGCATGTTGTCTTTGAGCGTAACCGCCAGGAGAGAATATTCGTGCTCTGAATCACCTGAGCCGTTAGGAATAATCTTATTTACATGTACCCATACGGGTGGGTACGCCTTATTTCTTCGCGGTTGACCATTATCTTTAGCAGCCCAGCACAGTAGCCAGTCGCCGTCCCTAATATCATCTCCATCGGCGAAGTCTAGGTAGTTAATAAAATGATCATTTTGAGCACCTTGCTTGTATTCAGGTATCTCACACTGAATAGCATCGGTATTAAACTCTAGGTCACCGGTAGGGTAGTGCCATGTAAGGATGACCCTTTCCTCGCCCTGCCTCCAGTCTGCTAAGCTCGTCTCTGGTTGATCGCCACTTTCTTTAGGTAAGGTGTTATATTTTCTTGCTCTTAGCCACTTCTCCATGAGCTTTTCAATCATTTCCCGTTGGAGCTCCGGATTTTCCACAGCTCCTGCTTTCAGTCCTTTGAATATGCGAACGGCATTTTGTACATTCTGAGATCCTTCCAGAAAAGCAGCAGCTTCATCGAGACCGCCCCCAAAGCCGTTATTACTAAGGTTGGGGCTACCGATCATGCAAGCGCTTTTGCCTATAAAAAGTTTGGCGTGCAAGTTTTCACTAAAGAGAACTCTAAATTTGTGCTCAGCAGCCTTATCCAGTAGGTCACTCAAAGCCCAAGGGTAAGAGCCGATTGAAGGAGAAACGACAATTTCTTCCAGCGCACTCAAATCAGTAAGGTACTTCTGCCACGCGCTTCCAAGGTAGGCAACTGCAATATGTGTGGGAGAGATCTCCACCAGTTTGGTTTGAAGCTCCTCAGGACTGGTTATCAACATAGTCTGCATCTTCTTAGTTGCCTTTGCTAAAACTCCACCATATCAGAAGCCTCAAGCCAAAGCCGTATCGATACAAAACAAGCTCGCGCCCCCACGGCGCGCCGTCGACTCCCCGCCCCGCCTGCGCGCTAAACCTGTGTGTTTTTATGCACCCATGCACTAGCTCACAAGCCGCGCCGGTACTGGGCTTTATGGCCCTGTTACAGGGGAGTTTTCTCATGCGGAATCTTGCGAACTCAATGGAGTAATCCTGGACAAGGAGACCACGGTGAAACCTCTCAGAAAGCATGGGGGTCTCGGAAAAAGGTAATCTAGGTAATTTGGCCGATATTCGTCTATAAGCTTCTGTTTTTACTTATTTTTAAGATTACCTCTAAAAGGTAATAAAAGGTGATCCAAAAGGTAATCTTAAAGTAAGTATCTGGAAATATTAGGATTTATAAAAGCAAGAATTTACCTCTTAAAAAGGTAATGTGGTTACCTATTGATCACCTTTTTATTACCTTTTGAACGACTGTTTTAATTATATTTATATCAATAGCTTATGGTGTATTTTCGAGATTGGTTACCTTTATTACCTTTTTCCGAGACCCCCAAACATTCTGGCGCACCCTTACGCATGATGCGCACGCACACGCGTCACTCACGTACCTGTAAGCAAAAGGGAAACAGCGCAAAAGCGCTATTTTGTTGGCACAAATTTGGTACTTGTTCTTAACGAGAGGCTTAACGGCGGGGTTTCGGTCTAATCCATCATAGGCGCGACGGAGAAAGTTCTATCCAGCTCCGGGCGGACAATGCCAGACTTCATGCGGGTTTGCGCGGTTGTGGTATTATTCATAACTGTTCATATTTACAGTGGTTAAGCGGCGTTTTACATGGTTCGTTGGTACATATTTGGTACTTGAGCCGCTTTTGATTTGGTACATCTGAGAGGCAAGTATGGCAACGATTCGCAAGCGCCGTAAAAAGGACGGCAGTTTCTCATATACTGCCCATTTTAGCATTCTCAGAAAGGGCCATACGCTGAAGCCTGTGTTTAAGCCGTAAACACCGCATACACCATCTGCAGTGCCAGCCCCATCAGCATAAAAGCGAATACTCGTTTGAGGAGATTGACGGGTAGTCTATGCGCTAACCTTGCTCCGATAGGGGCGGTTAGAATACTGAAGGGAGCCATTAGCAGTAGCGCGGGCAGGTAAACATAGCCGAGCGCCGCACTCGGCAGCCCAGCTGTACTCCAACCATTAATGATGTAGCCCAGTGCCCCGGCAATCGCGATAGGGAGCCCTACGGCTGCGGAGGTGCCAATTGCGCGGGGTAGCTTGACGTTGCACCAGGTGAGGAAAGGCACTGTGAGTGAGCCACCGCCAATGGCGACGAGTGCTGAAATGCCGCCGATGCTCAGGCCCACACCGCTTACGCCGAGAGGGCCAGGTAGGCTGCGGCTCGGTTTGGGCTTAATGTTTGCCAGCATCTGGAGCGACATTAACACCATAAAGCAGGCGAAAAAGATGGCTAGGCCGCGGGTAGGGAGCAATGCAGCGATAAAGGTCGCCAAAAAAGTGCCGATTAATATGCCGGGGGTGATAAAGCGCACGATGTCCCAGCGAACGGCACCGTGCCGGTGGTGGGAGAACAAACTAGCAGTAGAGGCAGGAATGATGGCCGCCATGGCGGTGCCTAAGGCCAAGTGGGCAAGGTGTTCGTGGGGCACGCCTTGGAGTACAAAAAGGGAGGTGAGAATCGGCACCATAATGCCGCCACCGCCAATCCCCAATAAACCTGCCATCAAACCTACAAAACCGCCCAGTGCTACATAGGCCAACCACCAAATGATGTCCAAAGCCGCTGCTCCTAAAAGTGTCTTGTTAGCATGATAAGCATATTGTACCTGAACCGGTGCCTGTAGCGGGGCCAATACAAGTATTCCACTGTGGTAGCAGCTATGCAGTGGTAAGCTGCTAGGAGCCTGACAGGCGGAACGCTGATCTACTGAAAATTCGTGTGCTTTTCGCGACGATCGGTCAAGCCTGAAAGGCTCCGGGGCAATATTTTGGAGTGCATATGCGCAATGTATTAAGCAGTGTTGGTGTGTTGATGATATCCGTTGCGCTATTGGCAGGCTGTAGCGAAACAGACAAGCCGAGTGAGCCGGTATCAACAACTGAGCAAACATCAACTCCTGAGTCCACAGCTGCTGAGATAGACGTGGCTGCGGCAGAAGAAGTGGCGCCTCTTGTCGTCGAGATAACGGCGCATGTATCGCTGCGCAGCGATCGACGGTTAATGGTGGAAGGTGAAAGCAACTTGCCTGATGAGACGCTGGTGCAAATTATTGTCGAGCGCGAGATCAGCAGCGTCCGTTGGCGTGAGCGGACACGTATAGGGGATGGGGAATTCGCAGCAGGGCCATTTGGGCCTGGCAGTGGCTTACCCGATGGTGGCTATATAGTGCAGGTTGAGGTTTCCGAAGGCAGTGTGCAGCCGGAAGCCGTTCAGGCGCGTATTGGCCAAGAGGGCCAGCACCTGGCGGGAGAGCTGGTAAATCAATCCCGCCATGGGCTGGGCCAAGTGGCCACCTACTCACGGCGCTTCTTGGTGGGGAGTGAGCCAAGGCAAACGCGTGACCAGGTGGAAGTGCTAGAGAGTCCGGGGAGGTAGACGCTTTAGGCAGGATGCCAATGGGCTAACAGTACTGCATGAATCGATGTGTCGCTTGGGGCTTTGGCGAAGTGCTCAATGACGAAACGATCGTCGCGTTGCACTACATAGTGGCCCGCTTTGTGAAACACATGGGTTGGCCCAAGCAGCAGAAGATCACCAGCATTAACGGGTGAAAAATCTGTACCTTGGCCGGGTGTTGCCATCACGCACGGTGCTTTCCAGTCGATGTTCAGCGGGAGATGACTGGGCACTTTAATGGTCGTTGCCTGCACCTGTTCCCAGGGGAGGGGGCCAGTATGGGTCAACGTTAATAGCTCGGGGGCGCTATCACCTTCCAATAGAGTTGCCAGGGAGCAGTCGAGTGCATCAGCGAGCGCAACGAGGCGTTCGTGACCGATCTGTTTGATCGCCCCAGATTCCCAATAAGAAATGGTGACATCTGACACGCCAACTTTGCGTGCGAGGGCAGCTTTGTTGAGCTTGGCCCTAAGCCGCAGTTGCTTGATACGTGAGCCTAGCGATTCCATTTCGTCTTCCTGATGATGAGCTAACAAGCTCGTTGAATGACTGCCACTACAATAATTTCATCTAATATAGATAGTGGCGCTAAGAACATACGTTATTGGTCTGTCTCAAGCTTGGGGTATGCACCCAAGGTGTTGCTGCAGAGCCATACTAAGCGATTGTGCTTTAGCGCGCATTAGTGGACAAATAACGTTGAGTTAATTTCTCTGACGCTTTCTTGCGCTAGTCGTTCCCTGGGCAACGCTGTTGGTTGCGCCTAAGGTGCGTATAATATCGCCATGCATTTTTGCCAATAGGACGTTTTCATGACCGTACGTACTCGCATCGCACCTTCTCCCACTGGAGACCCCCACGTTGGTACGGCCTACATCGCGCTTTTTAACCTCTGTTTTGCGCGTCAGCATGGTGGCCAATTTATACTGCGTATTGAAGACACGGATCGGGTGCGTTCTACACCTGAATCGGAACAGATGATTCTTGATTCACTGCGCTGGCTGGGTCTTGAGTGGGATGAAGGCCCGGACGTTGGCGGCCCCCACGGCCCTTATCGGCAAAGCGAGCGTGGCGATATATATGCTCAATACGCCCAGCAGTTGTTGGATGCCGGGCATGCATTTAAGTGTTACCGCACCAGTGAAGAGCTTGATGAGTTGCGTGAAACCCGCAAAGCCGCGGGCTTGCAACTGGCATTGAAGCCTGCCGACTTGGCATTGGAGAGCCAGGAGCAAGCACGACGTGAACAGGAAGGGTGGCCTTTCGTGGTGCGTATGAACGTGCCCGCCGAAGGCGTTTGTGTGGTCAATGATATGCTGCGCGGTACGATTGAAGTGGAGTGGGCGCAGGTGGACGCGCAAATTCTGCTTAAGTCAGACGGCATGCCCACTTACCACCTCGCCAATGTGGTCGACGATCATCTAATGGCGATCACCCATGTATTGCGTGGGGAGGAGTGGATTAACTCCGCACCAAAGCATCAATTGCTGTATGAGTATTTTGGTTGGGAAATGCCGCAACTTTGTCACATGCCGCTGCTGCGCAACCCGGATAAATCCAAGCTCTCGAAGCGCAAGAACCCGACCTCCATCAATTACTACCGCCGGATGGGCTTTTTACCCCAGGCCGTTACCAACTATTTGGGGCGGATGGGATGGTCGATGCCTGATGAACGCGAAAAATTCAGCCTGCAAGAGATGATGGCAGAGTTCGACGTTCAACGTGTCTCGTTAGGTGGCCCGGTGTTTGACCTGGAAAAACTGACCTGGCTGAACGGTGTTTATATCCGTGAAGATCTGGACGACGATGCCCTGTTGAGCGCCCTTCGCGACTGGGCCTTCAATGAAGCCTATGTTAAGCAGATCCTGCCGCAGGTTCGGCCACGGGTAGAGACGCTCTCCCAGGTAATGCCCTTGGCAGGGCACTTCTTCTCAGGCCTTCCGGCGCTAACAAAAGAGTCGTTTGATAGCGTGAAGCTCGAGGAAGAGGAACTGGTTAAACTGCTCCAGTTCCTTGTTTGGCGGTTCGAGGGCGTTTCGGCTTGGCACAAAGAGGCGCTGCTGAGCGAAGTGAAGATACTGGCTGAGTATTTTGATTTGAAAATGAAGGCTTTCCTTGCCCCGGTGTTTATTGCTATTACCGGCAGCACCTCCAGTACTTCTGTGATGGATGCTATGGCAATTCTTGGCTCTGACGTTACCCGGGCGCGGCTGCGTAGTGCGATAGAGGTTTTAGGCGGCGTCTCGAAAAAACAGGCGAAGCGCTTTGAAAAGGAGTACCGGGAAATAGTTTCGTGAGATCGCTTAACCGCGCTTGATCTAGCGTTAGCGCCAATTTCTTAACCGTAAGGAATTGGCGTTTTACTAGTTGACGAAGGCCTGGGGAATCAGTATTATACGCTCCGTCTTCGCGACATGTGGGGCCTTAGCTCAGCTGGGAGAGCGCAACACTGGCAGTGTTGAGGTCAGCGGTTCGATCCCGCTAGGCTCCACCAATTCATATAGCTATTTAAACGTAGCGTGTGGATAGCCGCTCAAGAAGTCATGCTTTAAGCGTCATATTGCTTCAAAGCGATTTATAGTTAGTGTTATACGTCCCATTCGTCTAGTGGTCTAGGACACCGCCCTTTCACGGCGGTAACAGGGGTTCGAACCCCCTATGGGACGCCACTGCTTCAGTACCCTTCCTAATCGTTTATTTCTCTGGCAATTAGTCCTCTCATCTGCTGGCTTTTTGTATTCCTGTCGTTCACGAAAAAGCTACAAATCGTCAATTTTTGGACGATTTTGTGCTTGACTTGTCCACTTTTGCGATTCTGGTTTAAAGGTTGTGCACAACCCCTTGTTGTTGACGCAAAAAATCTTTAACAGAACTTAAACTGTTCAAAAACAATGACTTATGTCAGGTTAAAAAATAACCAATTTAAGGCTGGCCCACTGCCCATGGCGATTTCGGGACGTTTTGAAGTGGTTGTGAACAGGGTTATCCACAGATAGTGTGGAAAACCCTTGGCAAGATCCAGAAGCAAAAAAGTCAAGCGATAATAGGGTCGAATTAGGCGTTTTTGAAGTCCTTCACTGGTGCATCTGACTATCGCCGTGGCCTAAGCTTAGAAAGGGCAAGGGGTAGCCTCTAAGGGGAGAGCTTGCTCATGGCATCGGTAGTTAGTGATTGGTCGTGAGCACGTGTGGTGGCACGTTGCTGGTCTATGAGCCAGGTTAATCAGCCCATACGCAAAAGGCCACCCGAAGGTGGCCTTTGATCTTACTATCAAACGGGGATGATTTATTTTTTTGGATAGTCCCGCTGGTCGTGGCCAATATAGAGCTGACGCGGGCGACCAATTTTGTAACTTTCGCTGAGCATTTCGTGCCAATGAGAGATCCAGCCAATAGTGCGCGATACCGCGAAGATCACGGTGAACATATTGGTTGGGATACCCATGGCTTTCAAAATGATGCCTGAGTAGAAATCCACGTTGGGGTAAAGCTTACGCTCAATGAAGTACTCGTCTTCAAGGGCGATTTGCTCAAGACGCTTAGCGATTTTGAGCTGCGGGTCGTCGGCCATGCCAAGCTCTGCAAGAACTTCGTCGCAGGTCTCTTTCATTACCTTGGCGCGCGGGTCAAAGTTGCGATAAACGCGGTGACCAAAGCCCATCAGCTTGAACGGGTCGTCCTTATCCTTGGCTTTATCAACAAAGCGCTGGATGTTCTCTTCGGAGTCTTCACCGATTTCGTCAAGCATGGCCAGCACGGCTTCGTTTGCGCCGCCGTGAGCGGGGCCCCAAAGTGCCGCGATACCTGCGCTAATACAGGCGAACGGGTTGGCGCCCGTGGAGCCTGCCAGGCGTACGGTGGAGGTAGAGGCGTTCTGCTCATGATCCGCATGCAACATAAAGATGCGATCCATGGCCTTCGCGTATACCGGGTTGATTTTGTACTCTTCGCAAGGGTTGCTGAACATCATGTAGAGGAAGTTCTCTGCATAGCTCAGATCGTTGCGCGGATAGTTAAACGGCTGGCCCACATTATATTTGTGGGACATGGCCGCCAGCGTTGGCATTTTGGCAATCAGGCGAATCGCGCTAATGACACGATCTTCTTCTTTAGTAATGTCCATGTGGTCATGGTAGAAAGCCGCTAAGCCGCCTACTACACCGCACAAGATAGACATCGGGTGCGCATCGCGGCGGAACCCTTTAAAGAAGTTATTGATTTGATCGTGAACCATGGTGTGGTTACGAATGCGCGATTCAAAATCTGCGTACTGCTCGTCGTTGGGCAGCTCACCAAATAGCAAGGTGTAGCACACCTCGACGAAATTAGACTCTTTGGCCAGTTGGTCGATGGGGTAGCCGCGATGAAGCAGTACGCCCTTGCCACCATCAATATAAGTGATGGCAGACTGGCAGGAAGAGGTGGCCATAAAGCCGGGGTCGTAGGTGAACAGGCCTTCAGCGCCTAAACCGCGTACGTCGATGACGTCGGGGCCAAGTGTGCCGGAATACATGGGTAGATCGATCGGTTTATCCAGACCGTCTACCGTCAATGTCGCTTTCCTGTCAGCCATGCTGGCCTCCTTTCGAATTCGGGTTGGGACGTAAAGTCATTGCTGCGCATACCGCGCCGGCGAAAAGGCTTGCCCACTATAGAAGCGTGCGACATTTTGTCAATTAGCCTAAGCGCTAGCTACAGGTTGTACAAATATTGTTGTTGTGGATAATTTTTGTATATGATGAAAAAGCCTAGATTATGGCGAAGCGTCAGAAGATTGACGATAGGCTAATATGATATGTTAACAGGCTTATCAAATTGCTAATCTACTGTCACTATAACCATGCTGCAGCGCAAAATCGACACAGGATGAAGACAATTTTCTTGCACCATAGTCGAGTTAGCCCTGAGTTCGGTTTGTAAGCGAGGGCGAAGGTTCTTATAATCCACGGCGCGCGACCGGCAGGTAGGTGGTCGTGCCCGACTTGGCAACGGCCGAGCCCCTTCCAGCAACCACCGCCCGCTCGGGCCATGCCCGACCTGTCGCAGAGCGGGCCAAGAGAGTGTGTACAAAGCCGTGAATAGCAAACGACCCGTAAACCTAGACCTTACTACGATACATTTCCCACTGCCGGCGCTGACGTCGATCACACACCGTATCACTGGTGTCATCCTGTTCGTTGGCTTGATTTTCGCTTTTTGGGCGCTGGGTAAATCCTTGTCATCTCCGGCGGGTTTCGACGCCGTTAGCGATGCTCTGGCCAATAATTTTTTGGCTAAATTGATTGCTTGGGGGCTGTTATCCGCACTGGCATTTCACTTTGTCGCAGGTATCAAACACCTGCTGATGGATGCCGACATTGGTGTAACCCTTGAGGGTGGCGTTAAAAAAGCGCAGATCACCGTCGTGGTCAGCGCCGTTCTGATTATTCTGGCAGGAGTTTGGGTATGGTAACCAACATTACAAGTTTTGGCCGTAGTGGGCTTTCTGACTGGCTGATGCAGCGCGTTTCTGCTGTTATTTTGGCCCTCTACACGGTCTTTATCGTTGCCTTCCTGCTGTTTAATCCGAACCTCGACTACTACGCGTGGAGCGGCCTATTCAGCCAGACGTGGATGCGGATTTTCTCGCTACTGGCTTTCGTCGCCATAGCGGCACACGCCTGGATCGGTCTGTGGACCGTTACCACCGACTATCTCAAGTCTACTCGCCTGCGCGTGGGTGCCCAAGCTGTCATCATTCTGGGCATTTTCGTGTACTTGGTGTGGGGCATTCAAATTTTGTGGGGAGCTTGATTACATGTCTAATCTGCGTAGCCTGACGTTTGACGCCATTATCATTGGTGGCGGTGGCTCTGGCCTGCGAGCCGCTCTGGAACTGGCGAAGTCCGGTAAAAAGACGGCCGTGTTATCGAAAGTTTTCCCGACCCGCTCTCACACCGTTTCTGCCCAGGGTGGTATCACCTGCGCTATCGCGTCTGATGATCCCAACGACGATTGGCGCTGGCACATGTACGACACCGTTAAAGGTGGCGATTATATCGCTGACCAGGACGCGGCTGAATATATGTGTTCCGAAGGTCCGAAAGCGGTATTTGAGCTTGAGCACATGGGGCTGCCGTTCTCGCGTTTAGATAACGGCCGCATTTATCAGCGCCCGTTCGGTGGCCAGTCGAAGAACTTTGGTGAAGGCGGCCAGGCGGCGCGTACCTGTGCAGCGGCTGACCGTACCGGGCATGCGCTGCTGCATACGCTCTACCAGAACAACCTGAAGAACAACACCGTGTTCCTCAACGAGTGGTACGCGGTGGATTTGGTCAAAAACGCCAGCGGTGATGTGGTCGGCTGTATTGCCATGTGCATCGAGACGGGCGAAGTGGTTCACGTTAAGTCCAAGGCCACGGTATTAGCCACTGGTGGTGCTGGTCGTATTTACGCTTCGACCACCAATGCGTTGATCAACACCGGTGACGGTATTGGTATGGCACTGCGTGCGGGCTTCCCGATGCAGGACATGGAAATGTGGCAGTTCCACCCGACCGGTATTTACGGCGCGGGCACGCTGGTCACAGAAGGCTGCCGCGGTGAGGGTGGCTACCTGATCAATAAAGACGGCGAGCGCTTCATGGAACGCTACGCGCCGAACGCCAAAGACTTGGCGGGCCGCGACGTTGTCGCCCGCTCGATGGTCATGGAAATTCTGGAAGGTCGCGGCTGCGGCGAGAAGGGCGACCACGTCTTCCTGAAGCTTGATCACCTGGGCGAAGAAGTTCTTGGCAAGCGCCTACCGGGTATTGTTGAGCTTTCTAAGACCTTCGCTCATATCGACCCGGCGAAAGATCCGATCCCGGTTGTACCGACTTGCCACTACATGATGGGCGGTATTCCGACCAATATTCATGGTCAGGCTATTACCATGGACGAAAACGGTAAGGATCATATCGTTAACGGCCTGTTTGCCTGTGGTGAAGCAGCGTGTGTATCGGTTCACGGTGCCAACCGCTTGGGCGGTAACTCACTGCTGGATCTGGTGGTCTTTGGGCGTGCCGCGGGTATGTTTATCGAAGGCGCGCTGAACGAAGGTATTGAGTATCTGGACGCTTCCGAGTCTGACATTGAGTCGGCCATGAAGCGGATCACGCGCTGGAACGAGTCTGAAGGTGGCGAAAGCATTCCTGAGCTGAAAGCAGAGCTTCAGGAAATCATGCAGACCTCTTTCGGCGTATTCCGCGAAGAGAAAAACATGCTGGAAGGCGTCGACAAGCTAGCGCTGCTGCGCGAGCGCATCGCCAATGCCTACTTGCCTGACAAGTCCAATGCCTTCAACACTGCCCGTGTAGAAGCGCTGGAACTTGATAACTTGATGGAAGTGGCAGAAGCGACGGCGATCGCTGCCCTTGAGCGTAAAGAGAGCCGCGGCGCCCACTCGCGCTACGACTATCCAGACCGTGATGACGTCAACTGGCTGAAGCACTCGCTCTTCTTCCCGGCGACGAAAGAGCTGAAAAAACGCGACGTTAACTTCAAGCCGAAAACTGTTGATACGTTCGAGCCTAAGGTTCGTACCTACTAAACGCCGCATAGACGAGAGGGAGTCACTATGTCCAATCTTCAGGTATCCGTATACCGCTACAATCCGGAAACCGACTCCGCACCTTACATGCAGGAGTTTCAGGTCGATACCAAAGGCCGCGATGTGATGGTGCTGGATGTTCTTCATATGATGAAGGAGCAAGACAGCGGTTTGGCGTTTCGACGCAGTTGCCGTGAAGGTGTCTGCGGTTCTGACGGCATGAACATGAACGGCAAAAACGGCTTGGCGTGTATCACGCCGCTGTCAGACGTTGTGAAAAACAACAAGCTGACACTGCGTCCGCTGCCAGGCCTGCCGGTTATTCGCGATATGGTCGTGGATATGGGGCTGTTCTATAAACAGTACGAGCGTATTCAGCCGTACCTGCAGAACGACACGCCTGCGCCGGCCATTGAGCGCCTGCAGTCGCCAGAAGAGCGCGACAAGCTAGATGGCTTGTATGAGTGTATTCTATGCGCATGCTGTTCAACGTCTTGCCCGTCGTTCTGGTGGAATCCCGAGAAGTTCGTCGGCCCAGCCGGTTTGCTGCAGTCTTACCGCTTCCTGGCCGATTCACGTGACACGGCTACCAGCGAGCGGTTGAGCAACCTGGAAGACCCGTTCTCGGTATTCCGTTGCCGTGGCATCATGAACTGTGTAGCGGTTTGCCCAAAAGGCCTTAACCCTACTCGGGCGATTGGTAAAATTCGCGAAATGTTACTTGCTGATGCTACCTAAGCCTATGACATCTGAGTAAAAAAGCGTCTGCCACTTAAGTTGGGTGATAATGCCACTTAAATCATGACGCTTCGCTTGTTATCATAGGGTTTGTCACGCGGTGCGGCGTCACGTCGCACTGCTGATCAGACAAGTTTGAAAGCCGGTGCCTGAGGTACCGGCTTTCGAGCATGAACTGAAGACGAAACACTGAATGACCGCTAGAAACTTAGTATGACCGCTAGAAACACAGTATGACCGCTAGATGTAACATCAAGCGTTAGATGAAGAATAGCTAGACGAACAGGGTTTCCGGCCGTTGGCCGGCGCCGCCGGCAAATGTCCCGCCCCGCCGGCAGGGCAATAGCGATGTCGCCGCATGTTTGCGACGATACCGATACCACCCCATCAGTGCAGGGTGACCGAGAGATGCAACAAGGCATAATGGAGTTGATGTGGCGTTCCTCTCACGTTAGTGGCGGCAATGTTCACTACGTGGAAGCGCTTTACGAGCAGTACCTCGCCGATCCTGAGTCTGTCCCTGACGAATGGCGCAGCTATTTTGACCAGTTGCCACGTCCCGAGGGCAGTGCCTCCCACGATGTTCCACTTAGCCCCGTGCGTGATCAGTTCTACCAGTTGGGGCGCGAAAGTCGCCCGGGCCGGGTAGTCGCCGCTGCCGATAGCGGTGAAAACAAAAAGCAGGTAAAAGTCCTGCAGCTGATTAACGCTTACCGCTTCCGTGGCCATCAAAAGGCCAATATCGACCCGCTAGGACTGCGTAATCCCACCCCCGTCCCCGATCTCGATCTGTCCTTTCATCAGCTTTCAAAGGCTGACCTGGACACCGAGTTCCAAACCGGTTCTTTCTTTTTAGGTATCGACAAAGCGCCACTGCGTGACATCGTGGATGCGTTGGAGCGTACTTACTGCCGCTCCATCGGCTGCGAAATCATGCATATCGTCGATACGGAAGAGAAACGCTGGTTACAGCGGCGTTTTGAGTCGGTACGCAGTGCGCCTGATTTCAGTGCCGACGTGCGCAAGCACGTGCTGGAGCGCTTGACGGCCGCCGAAGGTTTGGAGAATTACCTGGCATCCAAGTATCCAGGTACCAAGCGTTTTGGTCTTGAGGGCGGCGAATCGTTTGTGCCGATGATGGACGAACTTATCCAACGTGCCGGTGGTTATGGCACCAAGGAAGTCGTCATTGGCATGGCGCACCGTGGTCGACTCAACCTGTTGGTCAATATTTTGGGTAAAAACCCAGCTGACTTGATTGATGAGTTCGACGGCAAGAAAGTCATCGAGCGCGGCTCAGGTGATGTGAAGTACCACCAGGGTTTCAGTTCGAACGTCATGTCCCCAGGCGGCGAAGTCCATTTGGCGATGTCGTTTAACCCGTCGCACCTGGAAATTGTCGCACCTGTCGTAGAGGGCTCGGTGCGTGCCCGCCAAGATCGTCGTAACGACGAAGAGGGCAGCAAAGTGCTGCCGATCAACGTCCACGGCGATGCAGCGTTTGCCGGTCAAGGCGTGGTGATGGAGACATTCCAGATGTCCCAAACCCGTGCTTATAAAACCGGTGGCACCGTCCACATTGTGATTAACAACCAAGTGGGCTTCACCACCTCGCATCCATTGGATGCTCGCTCTACCGAATACTGCACTGATATTGCCAAGATGGTTCAAGCGCCTATTTTTCATGTCAATGGCGATGACCCGGACGCAGTGCTGCACGCCACCCAAGTAGCTCTTGATTACCGTCAGCAGTTTAAGAAAGACGTGGTGATCGATCTGGTCTGCTACCGTCGCCGTGGCCACAACGAAGCTGACGAGCCGTCAGGCACGCAGCCGATGATGTATGCCAAGATCAAAGATCACCCCTCTGCGCGCTCGCTGTATGCCAAGCGCTTGGTTGAACAGGGCGTGCTCTCTGAAGAGTCCGCCAAAGCGATGGTTGAAACCTATCGTGATGATCTAGTGGCAGGCAACCACGTTGCCAATGCATTGGTGCAAGAGCCCAACGCTTCGCTGTTCGTTGACTGGGCGCCTTACCTGGGCCACGAATGGTCTGGTGATGCCGACACGACGTTTGATATGAAGCGTCTGCAGCAGTTAGCGGCCCGCATGTGCGAGGTGCCGGATGGCGTCGACGTTCAGCGCCAAGTAGCCAAGATTTATGAAGATCGCCGTAAAATGCAGGCTGGCGGTCTGGCGCTTAACTGGGGCTTTGCGGAAACGCTTGCCTACGCCACCCTGCTCGATCAAGGCCATCCGATTCGGATTACCGGGCAAGACGTGGGCCGCGGTACTTTCTCCCACCGCCATGCGGTGGTGCATAACCAGAAAGATGGCACCACTTATGTTCCGCTGCAGAACATGGCCGATGGTCAGCCGCGTTTCACCATTCATGACTCCTTCCTTTCCGAAGAAGCGGTGCTGGCGTTTGAGTACGGCTACTCAACCACTGCGCCGAATGACTTGGTGATCTGGGAAGCTCAGTTTGGTGACTTCTTCAACGGTGCCCAGGTGGTCGTGGATCAGTTCATCTCGTCGGGCGAAACGAAGTGGGGTCGGGTGTGTGGTTTAACCATGCTGTTGCCACACGGCTACGAAGGCCAGGGCCCTGAGCACTCTTCGGCACGCCTGGAGCGCTTCCTGCAAATGTGTGCCGAGCACAACATGCAGGTCTGCGTACCCACTACGCCTGCGCAGATTTATCATCTACTGCGTCGTCAGGTGATTCGTCCGCTGCGTAAGCCGCTAGTGGTGATGACACCTAAATCGCTGCTGCGTCATAAAGAAGCGATTTCGAGCCTTGAAGATCTGGCCCACGGTAAGTTCCACATGGTGCTCGCCGACCAGGCAGATCTGGCGCCGGAGAAGGTCACACGCGTTGTGCTATGTGCTGGCAAGGTCTACTACGACTTAGCCGCTTGGCGCGCTGAGAATGAGCGTCATGACACGGCAGTTGTTCGTATTGAGCAGCTATACCCCTTCCCGAAAGAAGAGCTACTGGAAGCGCTGCAAGACTATACCAACATAGAGGACATTGTGTGGTGCCAGGAAGAGCCGCTTAATCAGGGTGCTTGGTACTCCAGTCAGCACAATATGCGTGCAGTGGCCGATATGCTGAAAGATGGCCTTGGCCGCGAGTTGAAATTTGCAGGACGTCCTGCCTCTGCTGCTCCGGCAGCTGGCTATATGTCCGTCCACACTGAACAGCAGCGCCAGCTGGTGGAAGACGCTTTTAATTTATAAGCGACCACCGGATTTAGAGAACATATAAGGGAAACGACATGGCTACTGAGATCAAAGCGCCAACCTTTCCGGAATCCGTTGCCGAAGGCACAGTGGCGGCGTGGCATAAAAAGCCGGGTGACAGCGTTGAGCGTGACGAGCTGATTGTTGAGATCGAAACCGACAAAGTGGTGCTGGAAGTCGTCGCACCGGAAGCGGGTACCCTGACCGACGTAATGGCTGAAGAGGGCGATACCGTTGAGTCAGAACAGGTGTTGGGCAAAATCGGCGAAGGCAGCGCGTCTGGCAGCCAAAAAGAAGAGAAATCTTCTGGCGATGACAGCGCTGAAAAATCTGAAGAGAAATCTGAAGGTAAGAAAGAAGAGAAAAAAGCCAGCGGTGGCGGCAAGCAACACGACGTAAAAGCCCCCAGCTTCCCTGAGTCGATCCAGGAAGGCACGGTAGCGACCTGGCACAAAAAAGTCGGCGAAGCGGTGAAGCGCGATGACGTGCTGGCCGACATCGAAACCGATAAGGTTGTGCTGGAAGTGGTCGCTCCGGCCGATGGTGCCCTGGCTGAAATTAAAGCCGAAGAGGGAAGCCAGGTTGAATCCGAAGCGATTCTCGCGACTTTCACCGAAGGTGCCGGTGGTGACAGCGGTAGCGAGAGCGGTGGCGATTCAGCGTCCGCGAAATCAGACAGCAGCGATGACGATGGCGCCGATGAAAAAGTCGGTGACAAAATCCTCGCCCCAGCCGCACGTAAAATGGTTGCCGAGCACGACCTGGACGTTGCCAAGATTAATGGCACCGGCAAAGGTGGCCGCATATTGAAAGAAGACGTGCAAAAAGCGGTAAAAGACGGTTCCGCCAAGAAAGCTGCGAAATCGGCCGCACCGGCGAAAGCCGCCGCTGCACCGGCTGCCGAGGGTGAGCGCATCGAGAAGCGCGTACCTATGAGTCGTCTGCGTCAGACCATCGCCAAGCGCTTGGTTCAGGCGCAGCAAACCGCGGCGATGCTGACCACTTACAACGAAGTGGACATGACTGAGATCATGGCCCTACGTGCGCAGTACAAAGAGACTTTCTTAAAAGCTCACGATATCAAGCTGGGCTTTATGGGCTTCTTTGTAAAAGCGGCGTCAGAAGCGCTCAAGCGATTCCCGGACGTTAACGCCTCTATCGACGGCACCGACATCGTTTATCACGGTTACCAGGATATCGGCGTAGCGGTCTCCACCGACCGTGGTTTGGTCGTGCCGGTACTGCGTGACACCGACAGCATGAAAATTGCTGACGTCGAGCGTAAGATTGTCGATTTCGGTAAGCGTGGTCGTGACGGTAAGTTGGGCATGGACGACATGATCGGCGGCACCTTTACCATCACCAATGGCGGCACCTTCGGTTCGTTGATGTCGACCCCGATCATCAATCCGCCGCAAACCGCTATTCTGGGCATGCACAAAATCCAGGATCGTCCGATGGCAGTCAACGGCAAGGTCGAGATTCGTCCGATGATGTATCTGGCACTCTCATATGACCACCGCATGATCGACGGCAAAGACGCCGTTCAATTCTTGGTTACTCTCAAAGAGTTGCTGGAAGACCCGGCTCGTCTGCTGCTGGATGTCTAAAGCATAAGCGTCGTATTTATTGAAATAGTGATTCAGTACGCTACTGCTTAACCAGGATTTATCTGCAATCGCACTTAGCCTCCCGCCCGGTTTTAGTCAATAACGGGGGGAGGTCAGCAAGCTAAAGGAGCCAACATGGCTGATAAGTTTGATGTGATCGTTATCGGTGCCGGCCCTGGTGGTTACGTTGCCGCCATTCGTGCTGCACAGATGGGCCTAAAAGCGGCCTGTATTGAAAAATGGATTGGTAAAGAGGGCAATGTTGTCCACGGTGGCACCTGCTTGAACGTGGGCTGCATCCCGTCTAAAGCACTGCTTGAAGCCTCCCACAAGTTCGTTGAAGCCAAGCACGATTTCGACGATATGGGCATTCAGGCTGGCGACGTATCCATGGACGTCACCAAGATGATGGCGCGCAAGGACAAGATCGTTAAGAACTTGACCGGCGGCATTTCAGGTCTGTTCAAGGCCAACGGCGTTACCGCCATCGAAGGTACCGGTAAAGTGGTTTCCGGCAAGCAGGTTGAAGTCACCGACAACGACGGCAATACCACTACCTATGATGCCGACAACATCGTTATCGCTGCGGGCTCAGTACCGGTGGAAATTCCTCCGACCCCGCTGACCGAAGGCCTGATTGTCGACTCTACCGGCGCGCTGGAATTCACCGAAACACCGAAGCGTTTAGGCGTGATCGGTGCCGGTATCATCGGTCTTGAGCTGGGTAGCGTCTGGAATCGCCTGGGCTCTGAAGTTACCGTACTTGAAGCTATGGACTCCTTCCTGCCGATGGTGGATACCACCGTCGCAAAAGAGACGCAGAAACTGCTCAAGAAGCAAGGCCTGAATATCAAACTGGGTGCTCGCGTCACCGGATCGGAAACTAACGGTGAAGAGGTTATCGTTAAGTACACCGACTCAAATGGTGAGCAAGAGATGACCTTCGACAAACTTATCGTTTGTGTCGGCCGTCGCCCCTACACCAAAGGTGTCATCGCTGATGGTGTCAGCATCGAGTTAGATGAGCGTGGCTTCATCTTTGTTGACGACCAGTGCCGTACCAACGTCCCGGGCGTTTACGCCATCGGTGACTGTGTACGCGGTCCGATGCTGGCGCACAAAGCGTCTGAAGAAGGCATCATGGTGGCGGATATCATCGCTGGCCATAAAGCAGAGATGAACTACGACACCATTCCTAGCGTTATTTATACCTACCCGGAAGTTGCATGGGTCGGTATGACTGAGCAGGACGCCAAAGCGAAAGGCATCGAAGTCAAAACCGGTACCTTCCCGTTCGCGGCCAGTGGCCGTGCAATGGCGAACAACGCCACCGAAGGCAGCGCCAAAATCATCGCCGATGCGGAAACTGACCGCATTCTCGGTATGCACATCGTGGGTCAACACGCTGGCGAGATGATTGCCCAAGGCGTGATTGCCATGGAATTCGGCTCTAGCGCCGAAGATCTGGCGTTGACCTGCTACGCGCACCCGACCATGTCGGAAGCTGTTCACGAAGCAGCGCTTGCGGTGGAAGGCCACGCGATTCATATGGCCAATCGTAAGAAGCGTAAGTAATTCAGTAAGTAACAACGAAGCGCCACCTTTTAATGGTGGCGCAAACTTTCGGCTTTGTCTTAATCCACAAAGATCGAAAGAACGGGGATGGCCAGTTCTTTTAAGACTGTTCTTAAAAAAAGCTGATCATCGTTCGAGTCACATGCAACCAATGGCATGAATCGATGAATCTTCACGAGTATCAAGGTAAACAGCTGTTTGCCGACTATGGTCTACCAGTGTCTAAAGGCTTTGCAGTCGACACGCCCGAAGAAGCGGAAGAGGCTTGCAAAAAAATCGGTGGTGACATGTGGGTGGTTAAAGCCCAGGTGCACGCCGGTGGCCGTGGTAAAGCGGGTGGCGTTAAGCTGATTAAAGACCCGGCAGAAGCCAAAGCATTTGCTGAGCAGTGGCTAGGTAAAAACCTGGTAACCTTCCAGACTGACGAAAAAGGTCAGCCGGTTGCCAAGATTTTAGTTGAAACCTGCACTGACATCGCCGACGAGCTGTATCTCGGTGCCGTTGTCGACCGTACCACCCGTCGTGTTGTCTTCATGGCCTCTACTGAAGGCGGTGTTGAGATCGAGACGGTTGCGGAAGAGACTCCGGAAAAGATTCTGAAAGCTGAAATCGATCCGCTGGTCGGCGCTCAGCCGTACCAAGCGCGTGAGCTAGCCTTTGCTCTGGGCCTGAAAGGTGACCAGATCAAACAGTTCACCAAGATTTTCTTAGGTCTGTCTCAGTTGTTCCACGACAAAGACCTGGCGCTGTTGGAAATTAACCCGCTGGTTGTTACCGACGAAGGCAATCTGCACTGCCTCGACGCCAAACTTGGCCTGGATAGCAACGCACTGTACCGTCACCCCGACCTGCAGGCCATGCGTGATCCTTCGCAAGAAGATCAGCGCGAAGCCGATGCGGCGAAGTGGGAACTTAACTATGTCGCACTGGATGGCAACATCGGCTGCATGGTTAACGGCGCAGGCTTGGCCATGGGCACCATGGACATCGTCAACCTGAGCGGCGGCAAGCCCGCTAACTTCTTGGACGTTGGCGGCGGTGCCACCAAGGAGCGCGTTGCAGAAGCGTTCAAAATCATCCTCTCTGACGACAACGTTAAAGCCGTACTGGTTAACATTTTCGGCGGTATTGTACGTTGCGACATGATTGCTGAAGGCATTATCGGTGCCGTTGAGCAAGTAGGCGTCAATGTACCGGTTGTCGTACGTCTGGAAGGTAACAACGCCGAACTGGGTGCTGAAAAACTAGCATCTAGCGGTTTGAACATCATCGCGGCTACTAGTCTGACCGACGCGGCTCAGCAGGTCGTTAAAGCGGCGGAGGGCAAGTAATGAGCATCCTGATCGATAAGAACACCAAGGTCATCTGCCAGGGCTTTACCGGTGGCCAAGGCACGTTCCACTCCGAGCAGGCGATTGCCTACGGCACGCAAATGGTCGGTGGTGTTACGCCGGGTAAAGGCGGCCAGGAGCACCTCGGTCTGCCCGTTTTCAACACTGTGAAAGAAGCGGTAGAGAAAACCGGCGCGGAAGCCAGCGTTATCTACGTACCGGCGCCGTTCTGTAAAGACTCAATCCTTGAAGCGGCCAACGCCGGTATCAAGCTGATTGTGTGCATCACTGAAGGCATCGCCACGCTAGACATGCTCGAAGCCAAAGTGAAGTGCGACGAGCTGGGCGTACGCCTGATCGGCCCGAACTGTCCAGGTGTTATCACTCCGGGCGAATGCAAAATCGGCATCATGCCGGGTCACATTCACCAGCCGGGCCGCGTAGGCATCGTATCTCGCTCTGGTACCCTGACCTATGAAGCCGTTAAGCAGACCACTGATCACGGTTTTGGTCAGTCTACCTGTGTAGGTATCGGCGGTGACCCGATTCCGGGTTCTAACTTCATCGACATCCTTGAGATGTTCGAGAAGGATCCGAAAACCGAAGCCATCGTTATGATCGGTGAAATCGGCGGTACGGCTGAAGAAGAAGCGGCAGCTTACATCAAAGCTAATGTTTCCAAGCCCGTGGTTTCCTACATTGCCGGTGTGACTGCACCTCCTGGCAAGCGTATGGGCCACGCGGGCGCAATCATCTCTGGCGGTAAAGGCACCGCTGACGAGAAGTTTGCTGCTCTTGAAGACGCCGGTGTTAAAACCGTGCGCTCTTTGGCTGAAATCGGTGATGCGCTGAAAGAAGTCACCGGCTGGTAAGCCATTGACGTTTAGCTGCACGCTATAAGGGCGCCCCGAGGGGCGCCCTTATTCATTCCTGCACATTTAATGTTGTTCTGGATAATGTTTCTATGGCTAATGTTGCTATGGCGTCGGTGAGCGGCGCAGCATTCGGTAGCTATACAGCACAAACAGCGGTGCGCCTGCCGCCAAATATAAATGGTAGCTGACCAACCGCCACACCAGAACCGCTGCAGCGGCCTGTTCGCGCTCCATTAGCGGCAGCAACAGGCTACCCACGCCTACCTCAGCGGCACCCGCGCCGCCGGGCAGAAAACTAAATTGGCTGGCTGCCATCGCCAGCATTTGCGTTAAAAACGTCCACATCCAATCTGCATGACCGCCTACCCCCAGCACTGCTAAATAGAGCAAGCTATAACGCATCAGCCAGTGTGCCGTCGTCAGCGCTAGCATGGCGATCAGTATACTGAGCGGGAGCTTAAGGGTGACCTTTAACGCATGCCGACAGCGCAAGAGGCGCCGTACGAGCCAGCGTCGCTGATATCGGCTTGGCCATGGCGTGTTCACACCGGGTGAGCGCAAGAGGCTGGGTAGATAACGCATTACGATAATCACCAGCGCTGCCATGAACGCTAATCCTACCAGTGCCCACTGCACAAGCGACTGATGTGGCCATTGGGTGTCGCTTAGCATTGAAAAGAGCACCAGACCGCTTAGCATGGCCAGGAAGAACAGTAAGTCGCAGCCTTGATCAATCAGGAACACTGCCGCGCCCTTGGCAGGCGGGAAACCGCGCCGTGCAAGCAACAACAACAGGGTCGCTGGGCCACCGCTGCCGCCTGGGGTGGCGCACAGGGCAAACTTGGACGCCAGTTCGATACCCAGCGCGCCGCGCTGGCCGAGCCTGCCCGCACGGCCACCCAGCATCAAACGTAGCCTTGCTGCATTCAGGTTCCAGCACAGAAAGGCCATCACCAGCATCAATAACAGCAGCCCAAGTGGGAAGTGTTTGACGCGCTGCAGTGCTTCAACGCCACCCAGCCAAGCGGTGAGCACTAGTGGTGCAATCAGCGCTAAGGCAATCATCACACCATGGATGGGTCGCCACTTCAGTAGCTGACGGCGACTAGTGGTGTTGGTGGAGTGCATACGGTTGGCTGCCGTGGCAAAGCTGCTGATAGTGCTCCAGCAGGGAATACATGACACCATCCCAGTTGAAGTGGCGCTCTACATGGCGGCGCGCATAGCGCCCACTGGCGGCGACATCATTACTGAACAGTGCCACGCACGCCTCTGCCATGGCAATGGGGTCAAGCGGTTTGCATAAAATACCCGCTCCCAGCGGCACGTTTTCTGCCAGCGCCCCAGCGCGCGCAGCGACTACCGGAATGCCACTGGCCATGGCTTCTTGAGCAATCAAGCCGAAGGTTTCGCGGGTGCCTGCGTGCAGTAGGGCATCGCTACTGGCCAGTGCTTTGGCTACCTCATGGGCGCCGCAACAGCGATCCACAATGGTAACGTTGCTGGGTACGTGATGTGGCATGCCGGGGCCCATTAGCAACAGATGGTAATCGCTGCCTAGCTTGCGCATCGTCGCCAGCAGTACATCAATATTTTTCTCGCGGGAGTAGCGCCCCACAAAGATCAGCAGCCTTTTCTCGCTGGGTATGCCCATGGTTTTGCGGAAAGTATCGTCACGCTGCTGGGGGTTAAATTGGGTTAAATCGACGCCCAACGGCTGAACGCGGACGTTATCGACGCCCCAATCCCTAAGCCGGTTAGCCATGGCGTTACAGGGCGCCAGCACGCTATCAAACTGGCTATAAAGCGTCGTGACATATCGGGTTAAGCGTTTCTCAACGAAGCGCCCAAAGCGGTCTCCCATCAGACGTGGGAGGTCGGAGTGATAGAAACCGACCACTGGCACACCGAGCCGTTGACCTGCCTCGAGTGCCGCCCAAGCGGTTACATAGGGGTCGCCTGCCTCAATAAGGTCTGGTTTTAGATCGACCAGGGCATCACGCCATGGCGAGCCTCGTAACGGAAAGCGATAGCCTTGACCTAAGGGCAGGTGTAACGCCGGTAAAGTGTGGTGGTCGCCCAAACTATCGCGCTCTGCTCCCGGAACCAGCAGGCTGGTTCGTAGCTGTGGGAGGTGTGAAAAAACGCGGTGTTTAGCCTGTAAGTAGGTACGCACACCGCCGCTGGCGGGGGCATGAAACATCGTCACATCGGCAATGTGCAATCTAACCTCCAACCCCAAAGAGTGTCATCGTTTCACCATAAAGGAGAAATAAGTCAGTTCAGCGACAACGGAGCCCGCTTTTTATTTTCTGTTATTCAAGTGTATTTGAGGTTTCGAGCTGGACTATTTCTCGGCATTGTCTATTCTAACCATCCATATGGATGCCATATGGATGTTATATGGATTCCATTTAGAGTTAATTGATGCGCGACCGGTATGTGATTGCCAGTTAGTAGGTATCAATAAGCGTTTTATGATGAGCAAAAGAGACATCACCTATGAGCGTGCACGAACTGCGCCGCAAAAGCGGCGACGCCAGCGAGAAGATCACCATCAATCTGGGGGTCGTTGACCTGGGGCAGATAGACCTGCTGGTTCAGGAGGGGTTTTACTCCAACCGAACCGATCTGATTCGCACCGCCATTCGCAACCAGTTGGTGACCCATGCCGAGGTCGTTAAAGAGACCGTCACCCGCAAGTCGTTTGTACTCGGACTTGAGCACTATAGTCGTGCGGATCTAGAAGCCCTGCAGTCGGCAGGGGAGAAATTGCAGATTCAGGTTCTGGGTATGGCCAGTATTGCCGACGACGTTACGCCGGAGTTAGCTCTTGCCACCATCGAGTCGGTGGTCGTACTGGGCGCACTGCACGCTAGCAAAGCGGTCAAGGCCGCCCTGGCGGATCGAATCCACTGAATCACTCAATAGGGACATTGATCATGATCGACGCCACTATGTCGAAGCGAATGGAAGAAGCAACGCGACTCACCCGTGCGGGGAAACTGCATGAGGCCATGGCTCTCCTTCAGGGCGGCGAGCCCGAAGCCAGGCGAGAGGAAACGTCAGAAAACGCTTACCGAGGTGGCGATACCATCGATGGAACCTGGCAAGTTGTTGATAAAGACGACACGGTAACCAAACCAACGTCAGAGGCCCCAACTTCTGCCTCAGGCCACGCTCGTCAAACGAACGCAGGCGCCTTCACGGCCGGTAGTTTCAGCAACCGCGTCGGCACACGCGATTACAAGCTGTATATCCCCAGCGGCTATCACGGGCAAGCGCTGCCGCTAGTGGTTATGCTGCATGGTTGCACGCAGAATCCCGATGATTTCGCTGCTGGAACCGATATGAACCGGCTGGCCGAAGAGCAGCTGTGTTGCGTGCTCTATCCGGCCCAGCCGATGACCGCCAACAACTCCAAGTGCTGGAACTGGTTCAAGGCCGAAGACCAGCAGCGTGAGGGCGGTGAGCCGGCAATTTTGGCGGGCATGACGCGTCAGATTATCGCCACCTACGGGCTCGATGCCTCTCGTGTCTATGTGGCAGGGCTCTCGGCAGGCGCCGCCATGGCGACCACTCTGGCGATGACCTATCCCGATCTTTTTGCTGCGGTAGGCGTGCACTCTGGGCTGCCCCATGGCGTGGCCCAGAGTCTTCCCGATGCCTTGGGGGCAATGCAGGGCGGCACAGGGCCGCTCGGTGGCGGTAATCAAGCAAAAGGAGCCGGATGGGCGTCGAATGTGCCAGCGATTATTTTTCATGGCGACCGCGACACCACCGTACACCCCAGTAATGGGGATCGCGTGGCCGCTCAGTACAGCACATCACATCAAGCAGGGGCAACGGTAGAGAAGGGGAAGGTAGCGAATGGTCACGGCTACACCTGTACCACTTACCACAATGCGAAGGGCGTACCGCATCTGGAGCAGTGGCGAGTACACGGGGCGGGCCATGCTTGGTCGGGCGGCAGCACGAAAGGAAGCTATACCGACCCGAAAGGCCCCAATGCCACCAAGGAAATGCTGCGTTTCTTTTTTCAGCATCGCCAGGCTTAATAAAAGGAAACGGGGGTGCCTGCATTGAAACAACAACGGCGCCCTTAGGCGCCGTTGTCGGTTTTGCGATTAAACACGTTCGCTTTACTCAGCAGGTTTAGCCACCAGCGAGCGAGTCTCTTCGCGGGCTTCGGTCAGTGCTACCCGAATAGGATCGCCAAGCTTATAACGCTCTTCGCCTTCGATCTGGATACGCCCCTCTTTATCATCAATGACCACTTTACTGCGGTCACTGTGCATTAAAGGCGCGGGCACAAACGCCGTCGCGCCATTTTCCAGCAGGCGAACGCGCATACCACCACGGTTGATGGCCATGATCTCGGCCTCAAAGGTGTCCTGGTTCTGCGCTGAGGGGGTCAGGTAACGCACGTAGAGCCAATCTTTCACGTCGCGCTCGGCCATACGGTTCAGGCGGCGACGCTCCGTCAACTGCTCGGTGAGCTGCTGGGTCGCCTCGGCGGGTGCCTGTTCGCCTTTCAGCACGCGCTTGATGAGGCGGTGGTTGACCATATCGCCATACTTACGAATCGGCGATGTCCAGGTAGCGTAGGCAGCCAAGCCTAAACCAAAGTGCGGGCCGGGCTGAGCCGACATGCTGGTGAAGCCCTGGAAGCGGCGCAGGCGCGCATCCAGCCAAGCGTCATCGCGGCTTTCCAGCGCACGCTTCAGCTCGGTGTAGCGGGCAAGCTCGGTGAGCGCTTCGCGCTCAACCACAATTTCCTGACCTGCCAGAAACTCCTGGGCGGCTTCGGCTTTTTCCGGCTCGAACGCACGGTGCACGTTAAAGATACCGTGGCCGATATGCTGGGCCAGGAAGTCCGCGCAGCAGGCGTTGGCCACAATCATCGACTCTTCGATCATGCGGTTAGCAATGCGGCGCTCTTCGGTGCGCACCGCTAATACGTTACCGGCGGGATCGAGATCAAATACGTAGTCGGGGCGGTCTTTAAACACCAGCGCGTGTTCATTGCGCCAAGCGGTACGCGCTTCGGTCAAATCGCGCAGTGCGGTGAGCTGCTCGGCAATCTCATCCGCAGGTGCCCAGTCGCCTTGACCTTCGATCCAGTCGGAGACGTTGTCGTAAACGAGCTTGGCGTGAGACTTAACGTTCGCCGCAAAAAAGCGATACTCGCCCATGCTGCCGTCGGCATTGATATCCAGCGTACAGGCCAGCGCGGGGCGATCTTTACCTTCCCACAACGAGCAGAGATCATCCGCTAGCTGCTCGGGCAGCATGGTGACGTTCTGGCCGGGCAGATAAACGGTAAAAGCGCGGGTGCGTGCTTCTAAATCGGCCGCATGGCCCTCTTCCACGTAAGCGGTGGGGTCGGCAATCGCGACACTTAACTGCCAGCCGCCTTCCGCGCGAGTAGCGACGTGCAGCGCATCGTCCATATCGCGGGTCTTCTCACCATCAATGGTGAAGAAGGGCGTGGATGTTAAGTCTTCGCGAGTCAGGCCTTCATCGATCAGCGGCCAGTCGGTGCCCGCATCGGGGCACTCTTGCTCCAGCGCATGGCGTGCAAGTGTGACGCGCCATGGCACTGCCGGGTCATCGCTTTTAGCGACCAGCTCATCAATCTGGGCAAAGAAAGCGCGGTCATCGGCTTTTAGCGGATGGCGTACCAGCCGAGCGACGATCCAATCGCCATCAGCAATGCTCTCTTCATCAAGGCTGTTCTTTATCCGCGCCTTGATAATATTTTTAATCGACGGGTGGTCGGGGATGACAGATAGGCGACCTTCGCGCTTCTGCACCCGGGCGACAAACCGATCAAGACCCGCTTCAATCAGCTTTTCCGGCTCAATGGACTTTTTGTCACCGTTCTCGTGAATCACGCCTTCCACGCGATCACCGTGAATCACCTGCTTCATGGCGGGCGGCGGCACGAAATAGGATTCACCGTCGTCGGTTTCGAGAAACCCGAAACCTTTGTCGGTGGCCTTGATCACCCCTTCAGCACGGGGGGTGGTTTGACGAATCTGTTGCTTGAGCTGGGCAAGCATGGAGTTATTCTGAAGCATGAGCTCAATCAGTTGGCGAGAGTTAGGCTGCCACTATACGGATTCCCGCAGGCCGCGCCAATTGCCGCTACGCGATGTTGGCCCTGATGTTGGCGTTGGTAACGGCGAGTCAAAGGCTTACATGCGCTCAAGGGAATCGGTTAAGCTAAATATTCATACTCACGGAGCGCGCTATGACACCTCGCCTGATTGTTTCTGACCTGGATGGAACCCTATTAGGAAGCGACCACACCCTGCACGCAAGCACCGTCGAGGTACTCAGAGCATTGGTGAAGCAAGGCCATCATGTCGCGCTAGCCTCGGGTCGCCACTACCACGATATGAAGGTGTTGCGTGATCAGTTAGACATTCCTGCGCACTTGATCAGCACCAACGGCGCCTATATTCACGACCCCGTAGATACTCTGCTGGCGGCTAATCACCTTGCGCCTGAACATGCAAAGACGCTGATCGGTCTTCCGCGTCCGCCTCAAGTACGGCTTAACCTTTATCGTGAAAGCGGCTGGCATATTGATTCAGAGGCTCCACATTTATTATCACTTCACGCTTCTACCGGGTTTGGCTATGAAGTCGTGCCCCCCGCGCAAATGGACGCTAATGGTGTAGGCAAAGTGCTCTATCTAGGCGATCCAAAGGCGCTAAAACAGCTAGAAGCCCAGGCGCAAGAGGCCCACGGCGACGGGCTGCATATTACCTATTCCACGATTGATTCTCTGGAAATCATGGCCAGCGGGGTCAACAAAGGCGTGGCGCTGTCATCACTGCTGGAACGGTTGGGCTTAACGCCTGCAGATTGCTTAGCGTTTGGCGATAATCTCAACGATACCGAAATGCTCGATTTAGCAGGGGAAGCCCAGGTAATGGCCAATGCTCACCCGGCGCTATTTGATCGTGTCACCGGCGCTGAGCGTATCGGTCACCATGGTGAGGCCGCCGTTGCCAAGTGGTTGAGAAAGCGGTTTGGAATTTAAGCGCAAGGAGCGCATGGCTTTCGTCAATGATTAACGCTAATGCAACCTTGGTCGTAGCACTATTGCTACTGTCCAGCCCCTCGACCATCATCAAGGCCCAATAACGACAATAGCGTAGGGCTGAACCCGCTGAGATGACGACAACCCCTGCTACTTTGATTGTGGTCGACGATGACCCGGAAATTTGTGAACTGCTCGCTGACTACCTGGGGCGCCACGGTTACCGGGTATTTACGGCGGACGGTGCCCAAGCGCTGCATTCGCTGCGCGCTGAACACGCACCTGACTTGCTGATTGTCGATTTAATGCTTCCCGGAGATGACGGCTTTACCATCTGCCGCGATGTTCGAAAGCACAGCGATGTGCCGATCATAATGCTTACCGCCAGCGCCGATGAGACCGACCGCATTCTGGGTCTGGAGCTGGGTGCTGATGATTACTTGGGCAAGCCGTTTAATCCCCGCGAATTGCTGGCGCGCGTCAAAGCGGTACTGCGACGCACCCGCAGTGCTCCACCAGAGTTGCCTGCGGGGCAGGCGCGCTGGGTCAGTTTTGGTAATTGGCAACTCGACCGCATGACCCGCGAGTTGATTGACCTGCAGGGCGAGCGCGCCGCGCTTTCAGGGGCTGATTTTCAGCTATTGCAGGTGTTTTTGGAGCACCCGGCGAAGGTACTCACTCGGGATGATCTCTACGCGCTTACCCGGGGGCGGGACGCGCCGCCGCTTGACCGCTCCATTGATGTCCACGTTTGCCGCTTGCGCCAACGGCTGGGTGAAGATGCCCAGCACTCGCAGCTGATTCGAACGGTGCGCGGGGCAGGGTATGTGTTAACCGCCCAGGTCGATGCATTAACGTGAGCCGGGCGGGGTGGGCGCATATCCGGCGACGCTTATCCCGCTGGCTGCCAGCGTCTCTTCGCGGGCGCTTTGTGATCATCATGATCGCCGGAGTGCTGGTCGCCCAAGGGGCCAGCTACGCCATCTGGACTTCCCAGGTGCGTTCCAGCCACTTGGCACAGCTTGATGAGCTCTCCACCAATATGGCGTTTAGCATCGCCTCCACTATGAAGTTTTTCCGCTCACTGCCCGTCGACTACCGCCACATCGTGCTCGATCAGCTGCGAAATATGGGCGGTACGCGCTTTTTTGTTAGCGTCAACGAACGCAGGCTGGCCATCGACGATATCGGCTCGGGGCCGGAAAAACAGGTGGTAGTGAACAATGTGCGCTCGGTGCTCACCCAGCAGCTCAATATTGACGACGTGATTGTCGAGTTCTCCCGCCCGGAAAACCTGCGAGTGCTCAATAACGAGGTACTGCTTTACGACCTGCCGCCCCGCTGGGGGCAGCACAGCCTGCTGATGGAGCCACTCTCGCCGCCGATTTTAGTGGTTCAACTGGAGCTTGCCCCAGGCACCTGGCTCTATGTTGCCACGCTGCTGGGCGTACCCGATATTTTCAGCGGCTATCGCTGGCTTTCTGAAGAGCGTTTGCTGGTCGGGTTACTGGTGCTGCTGAGTGTGCTGGCGCTTTCGCTATTGGGCATTACCAGCGTGACCCGACCACTGGCGCGGCTTTCACGGGCAGCGAATCAGTTGGGCGATGATTTGGATATGCCGCCACTACGGGAGAGTGGCCCCAAAGAGGTGGCCGCCACCGCCGCGGCGTTCAATCGTATGCAGCGGCGTATTCGCGAGCAGATTGAGGAGCGCGAACGGCTGTTTTCAGCGATTTCTCATGATTTAAAGACCCCCTTAACCCGCATGCGCCTGCGCGCTGAGATGCTCGATGACGACTATCAGCGCGAGCGCTTTTGCGCCTCACTGGATGAGCTGGATAGCTTGGTTAAAGGCGCCTTGGCCTCGGTGAAAGGCCTGGATCTGCACGAAGAGCCGACGTCCGTTGATCTAACGCACCTGATCGAAGAGTTGGCCGAAGAGCTTAGCCTTCAAGGCGGTAAGGTCACTATCGAGACTAAAAGCGGTAACCCTATTCCACCGCTGATTGCCAAACCGCTGGCGCTTAAGCGCTGCCTGGCAAACCTGCTTGAGAACGCGGTGTTCTATGGCAAACAGGCGGACGTGGAACTCGTTGATTACGGTAATGCGGTCACCATGCGTATTCGTGACCACGGCCCAGGTATACCCGAAGAGCAGTTGGGGCGGGTGTTTTCGCCCTTTGTTCGCCTGGAGCCCTCGCGCAGCCGACATACCGGCGGCAGCGGCCTGGGACTGGGGATTGCTCGGCATATTGCCCGCGCCCATGGCGGCGATATTACGCTCGTCAACCATGTTAATGGAGGGCTGGTGGTGACTCTCTCGCTACCCCGCCAGGAAACTATTACAGGTTTGTAATAAAACCCCAACACTATGCAGTACTCGGTAACTCCCGTTGACGCTCCCCTTGGCGTAACCTCTTGGATGTCGCACGTCCGAGAGGACAATAACAATATAAGGAGTTGCTCCATGTCGACGTTTAAGAAGACGACCCTCGCGCTTGCTCTGGCAGGTGCCACGCTCGCCACCACCGCTCAAGCTAATGAAGTCGAAGTGCTGCACTGGTGGACGTCCGGTGGTGAAGCTCGCGCTGCCAACGTGCTCAAAGAGTTAATGGAAGCTGAAGGCTACGGCTGGCAGGACTTTGCCGTGGCCGGGGGCGGCGGTGAAACCGCCATGACGGTGCTTAAATCCCGTGCCATGTCGGGCAACCCGCCCTCCGCAGCCCAAATCAAAGGCCCTGAGATTCAGGAGTGGGGTGAGCTTGGCTTGCTCGGTAACCTGAACGGCGTTGCCGAGGCGGAAGGTTGGGATGAACTGCTGCCGGAAGTCGTGGCCGATATCATGCGTCATGATGGTCAATACGTGGCGGTACCCGTCAACGTGCACCGGGTAAACTGGTTGTGGGCCAACCCGGAAGTGCTGGAAGCGGCAGGGGTAGAGATGCCCACCACGCTGGATGAGCTATTCGAGGCAGGTGAGGCTATCCGCGAAGCGGGTTTCGTACCGCTGGCTCACGGCGGGCAGGCCTGGCAGGACGCTACGGTATTTGAAAGCGTGCTGTTAGGTGGTCAGGGTAGCGAGTTTTATCAGCAGGCCTTGGTAGAGCTAGACCCAGAGGCCCTGGGTGGCGAACAAATGATCGATGCCCTTGAAGACTTTAAACGCACCCGCGAGCTGATGGATGAAGGTATGCCCGGGCGTGACTGGAATGTCGCTACCGCCATGGTGATTCAGGGGGTTGCTGGGTTTCAGCTGATGGGCGATTGGGCCAAAGGCGAATTCACCGCGGCCGGACTGACCGCCGGAGAAGATTACCTGTGTGCGGCAGCGCCGGGCACCCAAGATGCGTTCACCTTCAATATCGATAGTCTGGCCATGTTCCGGGTCAGCGACGACGAGGAGCGTGAAGCGCAGCAAGCGTTAGCCCGCCTGGTACTTGAGCCTACTTTTCAGGAAGCGTTTAACCTTGCCAAAGGTTCAATCCCGGCGCGGCCTGATCTGGACATGAGCGAATTCGATAGCTGTGCCCAGCAGTCGTTGGCTGATTTCCAGCGCACCGCTGAAGAGGGTGGCCTAGTGCCCAGTATGGCCCACGGTATGGCCGTACGTGCGGATATTCAGGGCGCCATTTTTGATGTGGTTACCAACTACTTCAACGACGCCGATATGCCTGCTGAAGAAGCGGCAGAACGTATGGTGAGCGCTGCCGAAGCGGCCTCTTTCTAGGCTTTTCTAGAGCTAGCTTTCTCCAGGCGCCGCCGCAACGGCGGCGCCTTCGTTGCTTGGCAAGGATACTTCTCCAATGAGAGATTCCCTCCCCATGAAAAATACCTCTGCGACGCCCTTAGGGCCTGCCGCTAAGCGGTCGACGCCATCCGGCGGTTTGCAGGCGTGGCTGCCTCGCCTGGTGCTGGCACCGTCGGTGGCCATTTCGCTGTTCTTTGTTTACGGCTTCATGCTGTGGACGTTCGTGCTCTCGCTAACCAGCTCGCGCATGCTGCCCAGCTACGACTTTGTCGGCTTTGGTCAATATGCACGCCTGATGGCTAATGAGCGCTGGTGGGTCGCCTCAACCAACCTGATGATTTTTGGCGTGCTGTTCGTGGTGATTTGCCTGGCGATTGGCGCGTTGCTGGCGATACTGCTTGATCAGAAAATTCGCCAAGAGGGCGCGCTGCGCACGATTTACCTCTACCCCATGGCGCTGTCGTTTATCGTGACCGGTGTGGTGTGGAAGTGGCTACTCAACCCGCAGCTGGGCATTCAAGCGATGGTTCAAGGCTGGGGCTTTGAGTCGTTTCGCTTTGACTGGATTGTCGATCCTGATATGGCGATTTATACCCTGGTGATTGCCGCCGTATGGCAGGCGTCAGGCTTTGTGATGGCGCTGTTTTTAGCCGGCTTGCGGGGTATTGATGACAGCATTATCAAAGCAGCTCAGTTGGACGGCGCTAGTCTGCCGCGGATTTATCTGCGCGTGGTAATGCCCTGCCTACGCCCGGTCGTGTTTAGCGCAGTGATGATTTTGGCCCATATCGCGATTAAGAGCTTTGACCTGGTCGTCGCGCTCACCGGCGGCGGGCCTGGCTACGCCACCGATCTACCCGCCACCTTTATGTACGCCCACGCCTTTACCCGGGCGCAGATAGGTTTGGGCTCGGCCAGCGCCATGCTGATGTTGGGCGGCGTGCTGGCGATTTTGATTCCTTATCTCTACTCCGAATTAAGGAGCCGCAAGCATGGCTAATGTGATTCGTCGTCAGACGCCCGCTGCGCGGCTGGGCCGTGGCCTGCTATATGGCGTGCTGATACTCGCTGCGCTGTTCTATATTCTACCGCTGGTAGTCATGCTAATGACCTCTGTGAAGCCGCTGAGCGAAATCAGCGCCGGGTCGCTGCTCTCGTTTCCGCAAAATCCCACTTTCACGCCGTGGACAAAAGCCTGGGGTGAAGCCTGTACCGGCATGCGCTGTGATGGCGTTGGCGGCTACTTCTGGAACTCCTTTGCGATTGTGATTCCAGCGGTGCTGATTTCCACCACTATTGGTGCCCTTAACGGCTATGCGCTGACCAAATGGCGCTTCAAAGGCTCCGAGTTAGTCTTCGCGCTAATGCTGTTTGGGTGTTTTATTCCCTTCCAGGTGGTGCTGCTACCCATGGCGCAAACCCTCGGTTGGCTGGGTATCTCCAGCTCCCGTGCCGGTTTGATCCTGGTTCACGTGGTATTTGGCATTGCCTTCACCACGCTGTTTTTCCGCAACTTCTACGTGGGTATCCCTAATGAGTTGGTATCGGCGGCGAAGTTGGATGGCGCGGGTTTCTTCCGCATCTTCTGGCGCATTCTACTGCCGGTTTCCGCTCCCATTATCGTTGTTTCGGTAATTTGGCAGTTCACCCAAATCTGGAATGACTTCCTGTTTGGCGTGGCGTTTTCAGCCCACAACACCCAGCCCGTTACCGTGGCGCTAAACAACCTGGTGAATACCTCCACCGGCGTGCGCGAGTACAACGTGGATATGGCGGCAGCGATGATTGCCGCGCTGCCCACCCTGGTGGTGTACGTGCTGGCGGGAAAATACTTCGTGCGCGGGCTGACAGCAGGCTCCGTGAAAGGCTAATAACAACTAGGTGAGGGGCAACCATTTCTAGAAGGTCAGAAGCAGCCCTCCGCGGGGGCGCTGTGAACCCATCCATGGGCGCTACTTTCGCCATCCATGGCGAAAGACCCCCGCTACGGGCTACTTCTGACCATCCAAATGAGTGGGTTTTGTCAGTCGCTTTACAATAGGATTTTCATTATGGCAGCGTTAGAAATCCACAACGTGCGCAAAGAGTTCGGCAGCGAGCGGGTGCTCAAAGACGTTAGTATTTCGATCGATTCCGGCGAGTTCCTGATTCTGGTTGGCCCCTCGGGCTGCGGTAAGTCCACTCTGATGAATGCCATTGCCGGGCTTGAACCGGTGACTTCTGGCAATATTTATATCGATGGTGAAGACGTGACCTGGCGGACCCCCGCGGATCGGGATATCGCCATGGTATTCCAGTCCTACGCGCTTTACCCCAGCATGACCGTACGCCAGAACATCAGCTTCGGGCTGGAGATGCGCAAGGTGCCCAAAGCCGAGCGGGAAGCCGCCGTAGAGCGGGTAGCCGATCTACTGCAGATCACTCACCTGCTGGAGCGCAAACCTGCACAGCTCTCCGGCGGGCAGCGCCAGCGGGTGGCGATGGGGCGTGCCTTGGCTCGGGAGCCCAAGGTGTACCTGTTTGACGAGCCGCTCTCAAATCTGGATGCCAAACTGCGCGTGGATATGCGCACCGAGATCAAAAAGCTCCACCAGCGCCTGGGCACCACCATTGTTTACGTCACCCACGACCAGGTCGAAGCCATGACCCTGGCGGACTGCATTGCGGTGATGCGCGACGGCCATATTCTGCAGCTCGGCTCGCCGGATGAGGTCTATAACAACCCGGTGGATATGTTTGTGGCGGGCTTTATGGGCTCGCCGTCGATGAACTTTATTCGCGCCACTCTGGAAGATAGCAACGGCGGTTATCAACTGCGCATTGCCACGCCGGGTGAGGATGAGCTGGTGCTGCCCTGGCCGGAAGAGCGCATCGCTCCAGATATGGTCGAACGGCTTAACCAGCCGGTCATTCTTGGCCTGCGCCCGGAGCATTTTAGCGAAGAGGATGAGCGGTTAACGTCCCAAGCCGAGGGAACGCTGCTGAGCGCCAGTGTGGCGGTGGTAGAGCCTACCGGGGCGGATATTTTGCTGCGCTTACCGCTTGGCGAACAGGAAGTGACCGCCCGTGTTGGGCCTAAATGCGCGGTGGTCGCAGGGGAGCGCTTATCGCTGCGTGTTGATATGGGGCGGGCGATTCTATTTGATGCCGAGACCGAGCAGCGTATTGCGTAGGCGACTTGGTTCGAGTCTGTCGTGAAATAGTAAGGCCCCCTGCTGGTTTCAGCAGGGGGCCTTTTTTACAGTTGTCTAAAGGTTTTTAGCTGCAGGTATCACTTTCGAATAAGCCGCAGCTCGCCATTGAGCGCTTTGATGATCGAGTAGCACATCAGCAGCATCACAATCGAGAACGGAATAGCTGTGGCGGTAACCCCTGCCTGAAGGGCGGTCAGACCACCGCCGATCAGCAGCACTATCGCGATTAGGCCCTCGACGATCGCCCAGAACATCCGCTGCGGGCGCGGAGCGTCGATTTTGCCACCGGCGGTGATGGTGTCGATGACCAGAGAGCCGGAGTCCGAAGAGGTGACAAAGAAGATCAGCGCCAAAACGATACCCAGGGTCGACATCAGGCCCGTCAATGGTAGCTCGTTCAGCATGCCGAACAGCGACAGCTCGGGTCTGTAGTTGTCGATGACATACTCTTTAACCAGGCTGCCTGCCGGGTCAGCATAGAGCTGTTCAAGGGCGGTCGAGCCAAAGACGCCCATCCAGATAAAGATAAACAGACTGGGCACCAGCAAAACGCAGAGGATAAACTCACGCACCGTACGGCCCCGGGAGACGCGAGCGATAAACATCCCCACGAAAGGTGCCCAGCTAATCCACCAGGCCCAGTAGAAAATCGTCCAGGACTGGCGGTAGGCATCGTCCTCACGACCGAAGGGCGCGGATAGAGGAATAAAGTCCGTGACATAGGTGGTAAGCCCCGACCAGAAACCCGTCATGGCCAGCAGAGTAGGGCCAGCGAAAAGCACAAAAAAGAAGAACAGAACGGCCAGGATCATGTTGATCTCTGAAAGCTTCTTCAAGCCACCCTCAAGACCGCGCCAAACCGACACCAGCGCCACCGCTGTCACCAGAATGATGACGATGACCTGGGTTAAGGTGCTTACTTCCAGGCCGAAGACAAAGTTCATCCCCGCATTAGCCTGCTGTGCCCCAAGCCCAAGGGAGGTGGCCAGCCCGAAGAGGGTGGAAAACACCGCCAGGATATCGATCACGTGGCCCCACCAGCCCCAGACACGCTCACCGAGAATGGGAAAGAACGCCGAACGAATCGAAAACGGCAGGCCTTTGTTGTAGGTAAACAGGCCCAGCGCTAGCGCCATCACCACATACACCGCCCAGCCATGGATACCCCAGTGCAGATAGGTACCCGCCAGCCCCATGGCGCTGGCGTCATCAATAGCGGCTGGATTCAGCGCCCCGTCAGCGCCGAAGGGTGATGCGATACCCAGAGGCAGCGAGACATTGGCGTGGTAAACCGGTTCGAGCACGCCGAAAAACAGCAGGCCGATGCCGATCCCCGCGGTGAACAGCATGGCGAACCAGGAGAGGTAGCTGTGATCCGGTCGGGCATCGGCCCCGCCCAGCCTGACTGACCCATAGGGCAGAACCACCAGCGCCAAGCAGAACAGAATAAAGAAATCGACCAGGATCATGAAATACCAGTCCAACGTTCCCGTCGAGAAGGTAACAATGGACTGAAAAGCATTCCCCGCTCGCTCTGGAAACAGCAGGGTAAGGACGATAAAAATAGCCGAGGCCAGCGCGGATACAACAAAAACGCGGTTGTGGATGTCGAAACCGATGGGGCCAAGCTGCCCCTTGATATTGTCCTGGCCGACGACATAGTCGGTCTGCATGTCGCTCGTTACCGAAGGCGACTCAGGATCATTGGAACTGTTCATACACTACGTCTCCTCATTGGAGGATGCCATGTCAAACACCCATCATGAGGATAAACAGCGTTGAATCCCATCTTGTGGCCGAAAACAGGCTTGTTGTCGGCTACTTAATTAGCGTCTCTGCGGCGCCGTTTCTTTGTCGAGCCGCTTGATTTGCCGCCACAGATCCTGGCGTAGATCGGCGATCTTGGGCTGCTCATCGGCAGTGAAAGGCACTGGACGACAGAGCCGCTGGGCGCGTAGCCCCAGGCGCGCGCTAAGCAGCCCGGTGGCGAGGCCTTGGCCTGCGCGTGCGGAGAGGCGGCTGGCTAAATCCAGCGAGAGCATATCCATACTGGCCTCGGTGGCCAGTTCGCTGGCACCGGCAAACGCCATATTGTGCAGCACGTTACGAAACAGCCGCAGGCGGCTGGCGTAACCCAGCTCAAGGCCATAAAGGCGGCAGAGTCGATCCACCATTGCCAGGCTGCGCCAGGCCACCAGCGCCATATCCACCAGCGTTAGCGGGCTGATCGCGACCATGATGGCCGTTTCGCCGGACATTCGGGTAATCAGACGCTGGGCCTCACGGTCACGCGGCGCTAGCAGGTGATAACGCAGCAGTGTCTGGATCTCCTCACCACTATGGTGGGGCTGGCAAGCGCGCTGAAAGGCCAGCCAGTGCGGGTCATCGTCGGCGAGTTTGAGCTGACGTCTTAGCTGCTCGGCCATCGCCCGTGCCTGCTTGGGTGAGCGTAGCGGCAGCTCGGCAAGGTCGCCGCGCAGTTTGTCGTGGCGCTTGAGACGGCGCAAACGCCCCAATTCCTTCAGCAGTGAAACGCCCCCTAGGCCAATCAGGCTGATCCCGAACAACTGCCAGGCCATGGCGAGCCACTGCGACTGAGCCATCGCATCAGGAATGCCGGTGACCAGCTCTGCCGTGCCTAGCCCGGCACCACCCACCAGGGCAAACAGTAGCCCCCAGCGGCGTTTACGCGGCGCGCCTAAGCTGGCAGCAGGTAGCGCTTTATCTTCAGGTAGAGGCGCTAGTGGATGATGCTCACTAGTGCCAGCAAAGGCTTCGCGCTGGCGTAGGGCTATCTCTGCATCAGCGGCCTCTTCGGGCGTGTCATCCAACGTAAAGTGACGACGTGGCTGTGGGGTGGTCATGTCAGTTTATCTCCAATCAGCCAGTCGATGGCGGCGTCCATGCGGATATGATCCAGCGCTTCTGACGTGGTTTGCATCGGGCGAAAGCCGGGGAAATCGAAGCCCTGCTGCTGCCAGAAATCGGCAGCGGGCAGCCGGGCGGGCACATCACCGGAGTAAACCAGCACCTCTTCTCCTGCCAATGTGGTGCCTCGCAGAGCAGGTGAGCGCTTACCCTCATGGGTTACCTCACGGGCTTCAGTGGCCCGAATCGCTGCCAGCGAGAGCGCTTTAACCGGCACATTGGCAAAGCGCAGGTCTTTGAGCGGTTCAGCCAGCAGAGCTTCTAACAGCTGCACCAAGTGGCCGTGTTGATCGGGGGTGACGTGATCGGCTTTGGTGGCGGCAATCGCCAGGCGGTCAATTTTAGGTGCAAACAAGCGCGTGAGCAGGCTGCGTTGGCCATAGTCGAAGCTATGCATTAACTGGCGCAGCGCACGGGAAAGATCTTCAAAGCGCTCGGGCCCGGCATTGAGCGCGCCCAGCACATCCACCAGTACAATTTGGCGGTCAAAACGACGAAAGTGATCGCGATAAAAGGGCTTGACCACCTGCTGCTGGTAGTAGCGAAAGCGCGCCGCCAGGGTAGCGTAAAGGCTATTGGCAGGCAGCGCCTCCAGCATTTCTCTCGATGTGTTGTGTTGAGAGGCGTCGAGCTGGGGCAGCGGAAAAAACTGCAGCACCGGCGCGCCCTCCAGTTCGCCGGGAAGCAAAAAACGCCCGGGCTGTAGGTCGGAAAAACCGGCCTTTTTGGCGCGGCGAAGGCCCTGAGCGTATTCCTCGGCCAGGGCAGCAAGCTGAGCTTCATCAGCTTCACCAGCAGGGTCGAGCTGCTCCACTGCCGTCAACCATTCGCTAAACAGACCGCGGCGCTGCTCGCCCTCGTGTAACGCCTGTGCTTGGCTCCAGCTATAAAAGTCGTGCTGCAGCAGCGGCAAATCGAGCAGCCACTCGCCAGGGTAGTCGAATAGATCCAGCGTAAGGTGGGCAATTTCAGGGGTTAGCCAGCCGCTGCGGGCAGGGCGGTAGCGCAGCTGTAAGCGTAATTCGCTGATGCCGCGGGTGGGCTCCGGCCAACGCGGCGGCGTATCGCGCAGGGCGGCCATGCCGGGGTCGTAGGGAAACCTAGGCACGCCCAGGTCGGGCTGGTTAAGCCTTTGGGCACCCAGTAGGCGGCCTTCCCGGGCAGCGGGCAGTAAATCGAGCCGTGCCTCAACGCCCGCATGACGCAGTTGGTTGACCAATGAGGTTAAAAACGCGGTTTTTCCCGCTTGGGAGAGGCCGGTGACCGCTAAGCGCAGTTGGCGATCCCTTCCGCGTTCCAACAAATTGCTCAGTTCGCGACTTAACGGCTGGCGCATCCTTTCGATCCCTTTGTAGGAGCCTGTCTGACTTAACACTGATCTACTGCGAATCCCGGTATTTTGGCCAAATTTATCGATCGATTTCGTTAAATAGCACGCTATTCGCCTCAATCGATCGATAAATTTGGCTCAAAATCCGCGCTTCTCGCGACGATCGGCCAAGCCAGGCAGGCTCTCTTAGCCTTTATTGGCTAAACATTAATACCAGTTGCGAAAGCATCGGCAGGGTGGCAATTAAAAAACCAACCCCCGCCAGGGTGTAGCCTGGCCAGCGTCGTGTCATCTTCTGCGCCAGGGTCAGGCCGACCAAGCACACCACCATACCGATTAAATTAAAGGCCAGGGTGGCGGCTTCTAGCCATTGCTGCGGATCCATTGGGTCTCCCTAACACAAATGATAGTAAATGCATGATAACAAAGCATTGATGAACCTAAGATTAACCGCGGCTGAGGGTGGTGCCTAGTAGATGCTGAGCGCCAGGCACTAACCATACCGGGTCGAGGCGCGTATTGGCGGCTTCAACGCAGATAAAGTGGCGCGCTACGTCGGCGGGAGTGTCGCTGGGCAGGTCGTTGTTGGGGTGCCACACCACCGTGGAGTCGCTGGACTGCTTGCCGATGCGCAGGCTGCGCTCGCCATCGTTGAGCAGCACGGCTTCATTGGTGTGATAAATGCGGTCAACGGGGCCCTGAACGGCCAGCGTGCCTTGTTGTTCGCTTTCTGCAAAGTCGCGCAGTTTGTCGAGATAGCGCGCCCCGGAAAGGCCTTCCAGGCGACACTGGTGGGTATCGGCAACGGCTAAGTAGGTGTGCAACGCGCCGCTGGTTTTGATCGGCGTTTCGCCGATGTTTTCGCTAATCAGCTCAACGTTCAAGCGCTGGGCGTTGGCTTGTACCACTAAGCGTGCGGTAAGCAGTGTATGCAGGGGCTGTGCTGGAGAGAGGTGGAGCTCAATACCCTCGGCGTGCTCATCAACAGCGTCTAGACGCCACTCAGCATGGCGGGCAAGACCATGGAAAGGGCCGTCGTGGTTGGGGCTCTCATCGGCATAGCGCTCGTCAGCGAACCACGGCCAGCAGAGTGGAATGCCACCCCGGATAGCGCCTGGCAGCGCCTGGGGCGTAGGTGTCAGCCATAACCAGCCGGTATCACCAGCAGGGCAGAAGTGCAGCACTTGAGCGCCCTGGAGACTAATCACCAACTCGCCCCAAGGCATATTGAAAAGCACCACGTCGCGGCCTTCCCACTGCGTCGTCTGCTGTCCTTGAGTGCTTTTAACCAGTTGATTGAGCGAGTCGGGGATCATGAATTTTCCTTTAAGAGTTGCCAGGCATCGATACCTGTAGGCGCCGAACACTAACGCTGTGTGCTATGGTAGAACAAGCGTGACTCTAAGGTAAAACGCGTAACTGCAACCCGTAATCGAAATAGTAAGGAGACTATATGGGCTTTATTGCATGGTTAATCATTGGTGGCTTGGCTGGTTGGATTGCTGGCAACATCATGCGTGGCGGCGGTTTTGGCATCCTGGGTAATATCGGTGTCGGTATCGTTGGCGCGGTCGTGGGTGGTTTTTTGTTCAGCCTTCTTGGCCTCTCGTCCGGTGGCTTTATCGGTTCGCTAGTCACCGCGATCGTGGGTGCAGTGGTGCTCCTTTGGGTAATAAGCAAAGTGAAACAATCTTAGCGATTGAGTAGCTAACCGCATGACACCGCCCGGCCTTGTGCCGGGCGGCGTCGTTTATACTGATGCTATCGGTGTTCGCGCCACTTTCCGTTACACTAGGCAGCTTTACTTCCGGCTATTGGCTGGTGTCATTGTGCTTTTTCGAGGTGCCTCTTGATCGACGCGTTAAATGCCTGGTGGGCCCAACAGCTGGTGCTGTGTGATTGGGCGTTTACTCCTCATCCGTTGGCGGTCGATGCAGGGGCGGCGGAGCAGCGCCTGTTACAGTTGGGGATTACCAGCCGAGGGGAGCTTGCCGAGCAGCTGTTCCATGGGCTGGGGGCGCCTGCGGGTAGTGCCGACCGATTGCTAGGTGCCTTAGAGTGGGCCGCCCTAGCGGGGGCGGCGGGCTGGTTAGACGCTGATCAAGCCCGCCATTGGGCGCACCATCTAACCCGTCGCATCACCAGTGATTACAGCGATCTACGTGCCTGGCTGGCAGATCTACGTCGTGCGTTAGGCGCACGGGGCTGGGAAGTAGGGGCCGACGACCGTTTTATCGACGCTTGCCAAGCGCTGGCCAAGCTTGAAACCGATGGCGAAGGGATTACCTGGGATGCGCTCGAAAACGCCCTGGCTAAATTGCCGGCTCCCGCACCGCTATGGCCCCAGCAGCCCGAGGCGCAGAGCTGGCGGCTATGTGCGCTGTTCCGGCCGATTATTACCTATCCCGCGAGTCACACCGATTGGCCTGAAGCCATCGAGTGGCTTGCTCACGTGTGGGATGTCCATGACCGTGACGCTCTTATTGGCGTGATACTCTGGCTAGGTGCTCAAGGCGAGCGCCAGCGCTGGGATATCGAAGCTCGCGAATTGCTCAGCATGGACAACGCCCAACGCATGGAGTGGCAGCGTAGCGTGGTGGAAGAGTCGCCCTATGCGCCGGTGCTGAATAAGTTCGTCGCTCAAGGCGAGCCTCTGGAGTGGGCAGCTTGGGATTGGCTGCGGATTGTTGAACTCGCTTGGGCCGGCGCCTGCTGTGGCTTGCTTAGCCAGGAGGAGGCCGATGACCTAGCGGGGCATGCCGCCGATTTGATGAGTCGCCGCTACCATGATTGGTACGCTGTGCTTAACGCTTACGGGCGCGGGCAAAGCCTGTTTGACGGCATCGACCGGCGAGATAAAACACCCAGCGAGCGGCATCAGTTGTTGCTGCATAGTGCCCATAGCCCCTGGAAACGTCCCCCAAGGGAGCTATTGGACGAGCCTACGCGCAAGGCATCCCAAGCGCGCATTCGGCAGTGGCGCAATACGCCCCATCATTGGCTGTTAGCACTGGCCAGCGTACGCGAGCCGGATGCCATGCTGCGCCAGATAGACCCCTCTGCGGCGCTGCCGGAAGAGCAACGTGCCGACGCGGCGCTCTATTTGCAGGAGTCACTTGGCTTACATGCCGATGAAGGCGCTCATGCGCTAGCGCGTTACTGGCTGCCCGCCCAGGCGCACCATCTAAATCAGTTGGCGGCCGACGCTGTGCATGGCGTTTTACCCCCCTCGCAGAGCTGGTTTGGCCAGCCGACTCCAGAAGAGCTTAAACAGCGCAACGCGGTTAAAGGGGTAAGTCGCCATGCGGCGACGATCCATATGGCCGAAAAATTCGCCTTCTATCTGCATATGTCTCTCGACAGTGGCTTATTTGATCGCGCGCCGTTAATGGAATACGCCAGTGCACTACGCAGCTGCCTGTGCCGTTTTTACCCCAATGCCAAGCGCCTGTTAGAAGCCTGGTTCGCTTGGGAGAGCTGCCTGCCTGAGCCTGAACACTCCTCGTTGGTGAATGAAATTATTTGGCACATTGAAGATCCCGGCAGCTTGTTTCACTGGTTGGATTGGCGCCACGACGCTTGGCGTGAGCCGGGCAGTCGCCCCACCTTGAGCCACTTTACCGCCATGTCACTGGTAGGCCCGCTGAATAGCGCGGTATGGAGTGAGCCCCAGCCCGAGAGCGCCCGTGAGTGCGCCGAGATTCGCGAGTGGGTGGAGAGCCACTACCACTTGAGCAACGCAGGCGATATGCAGGAGTTTTTGACCTACATGCTCGAATCGGGGGATCGCCAGGAGTATCAGATTAACTACGCGCCCTATACCCTCAACACTGAGCGCTTAAGCGCTGAGATCGCCATTCTTGAATCCGGCGACTGTGCTGAAGATGAGCGCCACCATCTGCTTCGCTTACGCCGTGTGCGTGACAACGAAGATGGCTGTAATGAGGTGGATATGGCGGCCTGGGACATTGCCCAACTGGTCGATCTGGCAATTGCTGCGCGGCAGCTAGGCTGGCTGGACAGCGATGCTTTTGCCAAGGTGTTGGATCGTGCTTACCAATTGGCGGCGGATCACTATGCTGGGTGGCAAGAGTACGCCATGGGGATGTACGCAGGCTTCTCATTTTTTATGGGCGAAACCCCTGAACGAGAAAGCTTTTTAGCCGGTTTTCGTCAGGCGCTGGTAGCTTGGGTATGCGGCGCGCCGGTCTTGGCTGGCCCATGGGTGAGCTTGGATTTTCCTGGCAATAAACCACGCCATTTTGCGCCACTGCATATTGATACGTTGCCGGGCGATCAGCGCACATTACATTGATGCTCGCCAAACATATGATAACTAGCTTATAGTCGTGCAAAGGAAAATGAGTTTTGTCATACCGCCCTCTTATTAATGTCACGAGGTTAATCGCATGGTTGCGTTGCCACGCCCCGCTGTGACCGCTGTCCGTGTTGTAAGCGTTTGTTTTTTAGTTACATTGGTCGCTGGCTGCGCAGGTTCTGCGCGACAGAGCAATATGCAGGCCCCCGAGAATTACTTCTCGATGACGTTACCGGGAATGGGAGCTAACCCGCAAATGTCCCCGGTTGACCCCATCGATGCGCATTTGCGCAGTTTGCAAGTACCGCCGCCAACAGTCGTTCGCGAGGCGCTGCTGGCACAACACCAGCGCTGGGCCGGAACGCCTTACCGGATTGGCGGTACCTCAGAGAGAGGCATCGACTGTTCGGCTCTGGTTCGCAATGTTTACCGTGACACTTTCAATTTAGAGCTTCCGCGCTCCACCCGTGGCCAAGTACACGAGGGACGCCCGATCGACCGCCAAGAGCTGCAGGCGGGCGATCTGGTGTTCTTCCGACCGCCGGGGCGCTATAACCATGTGGGTATCTACGTGGGCGATGGGTATTTTCTCCACGCCTCCACCTCAAAAGGGGTCATTATCTCCAGACTGGATAATAGTTACTGGCAGCGCTACTACTGGCAGTCACGTCGCGCGCTGGAGCCAACGCATTTGGCTCAACTGGGTGGCAGCGTTTTCCAGTAGCCAGACCGACCATGTTTTAGGAACGGCATGATTGAAGCCAAATCGCGCGCCTGGTGGCGCGCCACCTTGGCGCTTTGCCTCGGCTCATTTCTAGTTTTTATCAATTTGTACGCACCGCAGCCGCTGCTACCGGGGTTAAAGGAGACCTATCAGGTCTCTACCTTAGGCGTCAGCCTGCTCATGTCGGTGTCGACCCTCTCCTTAGCCATTGCGCTGTTGGTGTTCGGGCCTCTCTCGGATGCCATTGGGCGTGAAGGCATCATGCGTATCACTCTGCTGCTTGCAGGCGGCTGTTCTATTGCCTTGGCATTCGCACCCACCTTTGAAAGTTTGCTGTTTTTGCGCCTGATGCAGGGCTTTGTGCTGGGTGGGCTGCCAGCGGTGGCGATCGCCTGGATGGGCGATGAGTTTGAGAAGCCTGCGCTGTTAAGCGCTGTGGGACTCTATATTGGCGCTAATTCACTTGGCGGCATCAGTGGGCGTATCGTCGGCGGCGGCGCCGCTGAAATTGGCGGCCCCACGGCGGCATTTCTAGCGGTAGGTATCATGACGCTTGTTGGCTGCGCGGTATTTTGGCGTCTGTTGCCCAATAGTCGCGCCTTTACACCCCAGCGCTTTGAGCTGCGCAAAGCAGCAAGCGATTTAGCCAGTCATTTGCGCAACCCGGTGCTGCTCGCCGCTTACTGCCTGGGTGGTATTAACTTCCTGATCTTTATCAATCAATACAGCTATATAACCTTTCGGTTGGCGGCAGCGCCGTATCAATTAGCCGCCAGCGGTCTGGGGCTGATTTTTTTGACCTATCTCGGCGGTACCTTCGGTTCGATGATTTCTGGGCGTCTGGCTGGGCGGTTTTCTCCCGCGGCATGCATGATGGTGGGGGTGGTGATTTTAATGCTGGGCACAGCGATTACCTTAGCGGATTCGCTGCTGCTGATTATCGTCGGTTTAACCGTTAACGCCTTTGGCTTTTTCCTGGCCCATTCGTTGGCCTCCAGCTGGGTAGGGCGCTATGCCCAGGGGGCACGGGGCAGTGCTTCGGCGCTCTACCTGGTGTTTTATTACGTGGGAGCCAGTTTGGGCGGCTTCTGGCTGGAGCCGTTCTGGCAATGGGCCGGTTGGCCAGGGGTGAGCGTCGGTTCGTGGCTGCTGCTGAGTATCACGCTGCTAATTGCTTGCGGCCTATGGCGCTTTGAGCGTCGCCAAGCTAAGCCGGTCGTGAGCTAAAGCTGCCTCCCACAAGATCCTATAGCCAGCACAAAGCCAGGAGCGACTTGTAGGAGGGCGCTTCAGCGCGCGAAGGGTGCCGAAGGCACCCCTGAGTCGAATCAGGCTGGCAGCCTGAACGGTCGCGAGCTAAAGCTCCCTTATATGGATCCGTCCCGTTGAGCAAGCAAGCCACGAGATGCACACGGATGAGGACTGCACGCTTATATCCGGCCTTTGATGGTAGCGCTACTACCTGGCCCTGATGGAATGCGCACTCTCTGCT